>Ga0224524_1000125_pt1 | contig 32421 bp, 26 predicted proteins | sample CFST75metaG_FD_179895 | JGI IMG/M metagenome (GOLD analysis project Ga0224524, IMG submission 179895) | Peat soil microbial communities from Stordalen Mire, Sweden - C.F.S.T75 | ecosystem: Environmental > Terrestrial > Soil > Wetlands > Peat | place: Sweden: Norrbotten County, Stordalen Mire... | reverse complement strand
AATGGCTCAGAGATACGCTTACCTGCTTGCCCGACACCAAGATGTCACTTATCGAAAACCTGCTCCCGAACAACTAGACTTCATGCCAACCTCATTAGGGGTGTACTTTACAGTAGGCTTACTTTCGGTCCACAATGATCAGCTTCCTTCACAGAAGGTGCTCCTTCCGGTCCATGATGAGAAGCTTCCCTCACAGAAGGTGCTCCTTCTGGTCCACGATGAGAAGCTTCCCTCACAGAAGGTGGTCCTTCCGGTCCACGATGAGAAGCTTCCCTCACAGAAGGTTCTCCTTCCGGTCCACGATGATCAGCTTCCCTCACGGAAGGTTCTCCTTTCCGTCCACGATGATCAGCTTTCCTCACAGAAGCTGCTCCTTCTGGTCCACGATGAGAAGCTTCCCTCACGGAAGGTACTCCTTCCGGTCCACGATGAGAAGCTTCCCTCACGAAAGGTTCTCCTTTCAGTCCACGATGATCAGCTTTCCTCACAGAAGCTGCTCCTTCTGGTCCGGGATGAGAAACTTGTCTCGCAGAAGGATCCCTTTCCTGTCCAATTAGGACATGCTTGTTTAACATAAGGATCAGGTTGGTAATATAAAGGAACTATGTTAAGGGCTTCAGTCTGGAAGGGTGGGGTATTTGTGTTTTATTGTCTTGTTGAGGAGAACTTCATCCTGAGCCTGACGAAGGGCAGAGTTCATATCGAAACATGACATGCGTAAGTCGCATTTCGAGACGACATTCGTCAAGCTTCGGGCTTCTCAATGCGGTGGTATTGCATTGGTCGCACTTCGAGACGAGGCTATGCCTCTCCTCAGTGTGACTGTTTTATTGTCTTGCTGAGGGTTTCGGAGGAACGTCTCGAAGCATGACATACGTAAGTCGCATTTCGAGTCGTCGTTTCCTCCTCCTAAATGTGACAGTTGGATAAAGCAGAAAAGAAAAATGGAAGAGAGAAAATATGAATCTATTTTCTTTTACCCCTTCACCACCACACAATTCCAAAGCTTTTCCCCTCCCGAGGGGAAGGGGTGGGGTTAGGGTATACTTCTTTTCATTTTCTTTCCACATCCTTTTAGTAACGTCCATTTATTAAGTTTGTTTTGCTGATAAAACTATAGTTTTCAACATCGTTAAATTTTGTAAAACCTTGCATGTTCTGGCACAGCGCTTGATATGTGCCGGTAAAATAAAACATGCAACGTCATGAAAACTACAGCCAACAGTCAAGCTCTTACACTACGGGAGGTAGTTCAGTTCACAAGTTCAAGGGCCTCACGCCAAAAAAAGAATACAATGAGATCCAAGACAAACCTGATGCTTAACAGTATGTCAGTGCCTCAGTTGATAGCTTTTGCCCAGCATATAGTTAGTAGAATGACCGGCAACAGCTTTTTCGCAACTCCATCTCCATTGCTCACGGTAATAACAACTGCAGTGAGTGCGCTGCAGCTAGCCTACGACAATGCACAGGGTGGAGGGCCGGCACAAACGGCATTAATGCATCAGAAGAGGGAAGCTCTTGAAATACTTCTTACTGCCGAAGGGCACTACGTGGAAGACCGCGCCAACGATCCTGCGAATGCAGCTACAGGACCCGAAGCCATTATCCTGAGTGCAGGTATTAATATCAGGCAAACCAACCCAAGACAGAAGAATGTATTTACAGCATCTATAGGCAAGATACAAGGTTCAGCTGTGCTGATTGCAGCTCATGTTGACCGTGGCGCTCATGATTGGCAGTATACGTTAGATCCGAACCAGGCTAACTCATGGATTCAGGTTGACCAGACTATCAAGGCATCTGTAACCATAGTAGGGCTTGAAAGCCTCAAACATTACTACTTTCGCCACAGGTTGATTTTAAAAGATGGTGCAACAACATGGGAAGGCCCTGTTGAAATGCTTGTACTATAAGTTTCCCGGGCTTTACAGCCCTTAACCAAATTAGTCCAAAAGAGTCTGTTCCGCAGCCCCGGCAAAGCCGGGGCTGATTTTTTTAAGGCAGTCTATATTAATGAAGTGTAAAGTTATTCGTTCCAGGTTTCCATTAATATTATTTATTTATACTACAAAATAGGTTAATGAAAATAAGGCAATCATTATCAAATTGTCATTTTATTGTTCGCTGCAAATAAAACAGATTGGCCGATTTTTGATTAATACAAGAAAGTTTTTTATACGATTTTAATAAAAAAATTAGCGCAATATTTTCTGGCAAGCCCTGCTAAACCTTCCAAATTCAGTATATTTGTAAGGAGTTTTATGTATATACCTAAATCATTAATAATTATTTTATAATTACTGTTTAATTTAGTGATAAGTTAAAATTATTTAAATGAGAAAGTTTTTTATTCATGCGGCATCATTTTTAGGAAGTATGCTAGGGTTTCTTTGTTCTAAAATTTTTAACAGGTCCGGTATTTTTTGTTTCTTCCAGTATCTTAGCATTGGCGGGGCCGAGAAGGTACATTTGCACATATTGTCCTGTTTGAGTCCTCTAAAGCCTTTTGTTTTTATCCGTTATAAAAAAAATGCAACATTATTAAATGAATATAAAAAATATTCTAAAGTTTTCTTTTTAGAAGACATATACAATGTTTCAAAATTGTTTGATCTGTGGTCTGCATTCTGGAACGCCTTTTTCATTTCCTTTATCAATAATAAAAGGCGTCCTATAATATTCTTCTGGAACGAATATTTTATACGCAGTTTAATACCAAATCTGAATGAGAAAGTCATATTGATAGATATAATACATAATACACGCCCGCTAAATAATGATAATTATATTTACCTAAATAATGATATTGCGAGCAGACTTAACAAAAGAGTTGTGATCAATGCATACCTGAAAGATGTTTTAAGGAACCAGTACAATGAAAATAAAATTCCTTTTTCTTTATTGGATAAGGTGACAGTAATTAACAATGCTGTACAAGTTATGCGAGCCCTGGCAATGAAAAAGAAAAATGCTATCCTGCAAGTTATTTATGTTTCACGACCCGCAATAGAGAAACGGGTACATCTTATTGGAAAAATAGCAGCAAGGTGCAGAAAGATGAACATTGTTGCAGAGTTCAATATAATTGGTGACCTGGAAAATTTGGTTGATGAGGATAACCGGAAATATTGTACTTTTTATGGTGAAGTGAAGGATGAGAAAAAAATAAACCAGCTATATTCTGAAAACGATATAATATTATTAGTTTCGGAAAGTGAAGGATTTCCTTTAGTAGTTGCAGAAGCAATGGCTCAGGGACTGGTTCCTATAACCACGGATGTTGGTGGGATAAAGTACCATATTAAAAATGGTGAAAACGGATTTTTAACATCAGCCAATGATGAAGAAACGGTAATTGCGGAGTTTATTCGTATAATAAATAATCTGGCTTCAAATCGTAATAAATTAGAATTAATGTCATTAAATGCATATGACTATGCAAAGAAAAATTTTTCATTTGAAGAGTTTAAAGAGAGCTATAGGCGGTTATTTAATCTATAGCATTTACTAAGAAGAAAATTGAATTCATTAATGCTGTTAATTAATATTTTATGAAGTGGTCTGAATTGTATTCTGAGAATAATACACTAAATTTATATATTTGCAGTGAATCGAAATTTTAATTGATAATGTTAAAAAAAATATTCCGGAATAACTTTTATATTCAGCAATTGCCGACAGGATTGGCACTTAAATATTTAGTGTTTTTTAGGCTGAAGAGTTTATTTAAAATAAATGGAACACTTTCGTATTCTTTATTCGGAGAAGATAATATCATTAAAATATATATTAAGCAACTTCTAAAAAAAACAGGTCCCGGCTTTTATATAGACATTGGCTGCAATGATCCTATAAAGATGTCGAATACATTCGGGTTGTATTGTGAGGGATGGAGAGGCCTAAACGTTGATATAAATAATAAATTAATTGAGCAGTTCCGAACGATAAGACATAGGGATATCTCTATATGTGCCGCAGTTTCGGACATAGAAAAAGATTTGGTTATTTACGAATTTGAACATCATCTGGGGACTACCGTTGATAAAGAATTAAGTGAAAAATTCGTGAAGGAAATGAACTGGAAGATTGTTTCCCAAAGGACTGTAAGGGCGCAGACGCTGAACTCACTTATTGAGAAGCACAATTTACAAGAACAGGAAATTGATTTCATGTCAGTAGATGTAGAAGGGCATGATTTGAATGTGCTGAAATCATTGGACCTTGACAGATACCGTCCCAAATTGATCATTGCTGAAGCCTTGAATTTTAACATTCGTAAATTCTGGGAAAATGAATTATGCATTTACCTTGAAATGAAAGGGTATAACTTTTTGGGGTATATTGCAGAAACCTGCTATTTTGCAGATAAAAAATTCTGACACCTAATTTTTCCACTTGGAACCACTTGTATCTGTAATTCTGCCTAATTATAACCATGCTCCTTTTCTTAATGAAAGGATTCAAAGTATTTTGCATCAGACCTTCGCTGATTTTGAATTAATATTGCTTGACGATCATTCCACAGATACAAGTATTCAAATTCTTGAGTCTTATAAAAATAATCCGAAAGTAAGTCATGTGCTGTTTAACGAAATCAATAGTGGCAGCACTTTCAGCCAATGGGCCAAAGGACTGAAGTTAGCTAGAGGTAAATATATTTGGATTGCCGAAAGTGATGATTATGCAGAACTTAACTTTCTTGAAAAATTAATACCTGTTATTGAGCAAAATCAGAATATCTGCATGGCTTATTGCCAGTCACATGTTATAGCTGCAGATGGAAAGATTATTGGTGATGGTACTATGTTTTATAACAAGGATATTTCAATAAGATGGTCAAATGATTTTGTTGTGTCGGGAAAGTCGGAAATAAAAAATCAGTTAATTTATTGGAATACCATACCAAATGTAAGCGCAGTTCTTCTTAGGAAAGAAAGCCTAGTTGATATTCCATTCCCAGTTGAATATAAAATAAATGGCGATTGGTTCCTATGGATCCAATTACTAACTAAAGGCGATTTGGCTTACCTACATGATAAGCTGAATTATTTTCGGAAACATCATGCTACTGTAAGAAGAAAAGAGGTTGAAACGGGACAAAATATAATAGAATATAGTAAAATTATTCGTTACCTGGCCGACAACCAAATAGTTCAGGAATCGGAGATTTTATTGGCAGTGAAAAGGCTTATAATGCTTTGGAATGGTCAGAAAATAATAAAATATTCTGCAAATGTCCAAGTTTCAAAAAATCTATTTTTAATAAGAAAAAAAAACATCACTCTTATTAATTTGTTACGTATATTTTTAAATTCATTCTATCTGTCAATCGTAAACAGGATCTGATTTTTTTTGGGGGGGGGGATTTGTTTTACAAAATTCGTCACTTATAACGATGAATTATAAAATTAACACGTTGCAAAATACAAGTAAAACAATTTATTTTTCAGAACCATGAATTAAAGTTGCTTAAGAATATCCTGCATATATTTAGCAACAACTTGTTCCGAAAAAACATCATTATACCAACGCAATGATTTTTGGTGAAGTTCTTCTAAATAATTTTCATCTTTAAGCAGCTTTTGGATTAATGGTCTTAAGTTTTTCCAGTTTTCCAATTGAATTATTGGTGATTCTTTGTACAAATGAGTATCAGGAAGTTTTTCTGAAATTACAACACAGCCAGCTCTTAATGCTTCATAATGCCTGAAGGTTTCAGAACTATAAAATCCCTTCGGGCAAAGTGCGATTTTTGAGTTATAAAGTATTTTGCTGAAAGCGGAAGGATGAAAACCAGTTTTAAAACCATCCGTAAATACGATGTACGAATTGGGGAAAACATTGGAAAGATCTCTGCGGTTAAAAGTATAGATCGCTTTATTGGTAACAATGGTTCGTAAATTCCATTTGTTTGTAATCCCCGCCAGAGATGATAGTTCCTGATAAAGAGCAATCCTGTTTTCATTCAGATTGCCACTAAAAAAAACATTTAGTTTCCTTTGGTCAATGGTCTTAACTTTTAACTCTTTTGTTTCCTTAACATAGCCCAAGGGAAATGGAAATAAATGTTGCTCTGTATTGTTTTCGTCTGGCAAATAACATTTAAATATGGCATCAAAATACTTTGATAAATATGTTGGTGCAGTACTAAATTCATCAGAAAGATATATTAATATGTTTTTTTTGGAGTTGTCAAGAATTATAGGCAGGGGCGATCGGTCCTGATGATCACTGGAATGAATATGAAATGAAAATTCAGAAAATGTATCACCAAATTCTGATTTTAATAAATTCAAAATAGTGCTGATGTATTTGCTTTCCTGAAGCTCTTCGAAACTAAATTTTAAATGATTAAAATGGATATTTTCCATAAGGGATGGTGTAATCCTAATTTTATTGATAATTTTACAAACCTAAATGAATTTTCAAAAATACACAATTACCCGATGAAAATACATTTATGGTTCACATTGACCATATAAAAACATGGGTGTGAGCTTATCGAACTGCAAAATTATTTGTTAAGGATAAATATTAAAAAATAGATAAAATAAACCGGAAGATTATTAACAGTAAATATTTCATAAATGATTAGAATGCCATTTTTTATTAATACCTATAAGTTTCTTAACCGAAAAGTATACTTCACTTTATTTAACAGAAGAAAACTAGCTTCGGAAATGAAAAAATACAGTAATCTCAATATTGGTTGTGGATACGCTCCTATTGAAAATTGGCTCAATATTGGTTTGTTTGGCGAAAGAGATATTCCTTATGGGTTCATCCGGAAAAGAAACAATTGCGATGTGTTACATTTTGATGTAAAGGCAAGACTTCCAATAAAAAATGAGAGCGTAAAATATATTTTTGCAGCTCATTTTATTGAACATTTAAGATACAATAATGGAATTTTAGTATTGAAGTTAATGTTTAATTATCTGGAAAAAGGAGGTGTTTTGCGCATTACATTTCCTGATTTACAGATTTGGGCAGCCAATTATTATTTGAATAATTCTTCTTTTTTTGAGGAGTACCGGACAAAATATTTAAAACATGAAACCATGATTAAAACGAACGCGGAAATTTTTATGTCGCAGGTACATGGGCATGGACATTTATGGGGTTATGATTTTGAATCGATGAAGCACTTTCTGGAAATGATTGGGTTTATGGATGTGCAGAAGAAAAAAATTTCGGAAAGTAGTATTCCCGGAATAGAGGAGATTGAAAAAGCTGCTGTAATTCGCGATTTTGAAACCTGCTATGTGGAGGCATTAAAGCCATAACATCGGATGGCTTAAATATTATCACACTAATGTGTTGTGCCAAAAGTTATTTTCTTTGTCCTAATAAGCTTAGCTTTATTAAATGTTTTAAGAACATTCGAACGAGTTTGTGAAAATACAAGTACTTTATGTCTATTAAATACCTGCCCACCTTTAAGTTTTTATTCCATGCCCATTTTTTCACATCGAAACATTCTATTTTATTAAATTTGTTATAGGTATGGGTCCCCTTATATCTCCCTAATTCGGAAGGGAATATTGTTCGTATTGGGCTTTCTTTATAGGCTGTTTCACTTAAGACTTCAATATGATTAAGGTTAATAGCGTAGCCATAGGTATAAAGACAATTTTGGCTGGGCCTGATCAAAACGCCTTTTTCAAAAAATATTGCTCCAGCAGGCCTGGCATAACGTATATCTGAAATAACCGGATTTAATGGGTGAGGGGTCCATTCACCCATTAAATCATCTGCGTAAAAAACAGAAAGTTCTTCACTGGCTTCAGCGCCATGAGTAGCAATATTTGTAAAAATCCAGCATTTATTATTATAGAACAGAAGAGTTGTATCCACTGCATCAATTCCACTTATTAATATTTTTGATAATATCCATTTGTCAGGATAATGTAGTGCTTTATATAGGCGAATTGAATTACTTTCCTTGCTTTCAGGAATCATGTAAACATCATTCTTATATTCAAAAATAAATGGGTACGAAAGATGAAAAGGCTCCTCTAATGCAATGGACGTTTCACTAGGAATATTGTTGTCATTTAGTGTGATAAAGGATATAAGTCCCTTATTAGTTTTAAGGTCGTAGTCTTCAAAGAAAATATTATTCTGGTTGTTGTAGCAAAATGGAAATGGATCAGCGTACCAATGATCTTTTGATGACTTGATACGATGCTTTTTCTTATTCGTTTTATAGATAATATACCATTTTTCATAAAAAAAATGCTCCCGGTATAATTTTTTAATATGGCGGATAAAAAGCTTTGAGAGAAAAATAACCATCTTTTTATTATCTGGAGTATTATAGATGTTTTTATTATAGATAGTTTTCTCATTATAGGATTCAAGATTGCAGATAAAATCCCAACCAAAGAGGTGTAGTTGTTTCAGGCGGCGAATAATAAATGTTGAAGTTTTCCAGTAATTCTCATTTTGATTAAGATATACGGAATGATTATATGTTTTGGAAAAAGACCTGTAAATAACCTTCCCTCCATCCAGTTCTGGAGTTATTATTTGCAGTATAGTCCCTGATAGGGCATTGTTTTCGTAAACTTCCCAAAATAAGGGAGGCCCTCCTCTGTATTCATTGTTATCATCATGATGGAATGACCAGATACCATATTTTGCAGCATTTAAAACCCCACCTTTTAAAATACGAAATCCAAATCGCAGAATAACATCAAGATTTTTATTTTTAATTTTTTCAAGATCGGTTCCTTCTATAAAATCGGAATATCTGGTTTTTCGAGGGTTTATGTAAATCTCCTCAATATTCCTTAAAAACAGACTGCTGTCAATAATTTTAAATGAATCAATATATGGGTGATCAAAACGTTGATAAAACCTTTCCCACCAATCCAGGTAATATTCCTTATCCCATTTTATATAATCAAAATAGAGATAATACTTATGGAGTTCGGCTTTTAAAAGTGCGATTCTTTTTCTGACAATATTCTGTTTTCTGATCTCGGATATTTGTACGGGAGCCGAATTCAATGTATTGTTGTTTATAATTATAGCTTCTATCGAAATGAAATTGTAGGTTGTTAAGTCCTGTAAAATATCCGAAATCCAAAGTGGCACTTCGTACGAATCAAGGAGTATGCCTATTTTTATTTTGTGTTCGGGCATAAAAAATTTTAAAACATAGAATAAAAATGAACTGGAGATTCATTTGCAAGAGATAAAAATATATAAATTTCAGTTACCTTTGAAAATTAGTAATTTCAAAGTGAAAGAATAATATTTACTAGTGTAATAGTAGCAGTGAAGTTAATATGGCTTTCTTCTATTTATAAAAATAAAATGTATGGAGTACGCTGCAGTAGTAATACCAATTTATAAGTCCGAATTATCATCGCAGGAGCAAGCATCCCTTAAGCAATGTTTCGAGATACTGGGGGCCCATCCATTATTTTTTGTCGTTCCGGAATCATTGGATATTGAAGCATTAGATATGGAGGGCGATGTAACAATTGTTAAATTTAAAAATGATTTTTTTAAAGGTATAACCGGATATAATAGGTTACTGCTTTCACCTGTATTTTACAAAGCATTTAGGATTTTTGAATATATATTGATTTACCAATTAGATGCATTTGTGTTTAAGGACGAACTTAAATATTGGTGTAATAAAAATTACGATTATATTGGTGCCCCAACTTCTTTCCCGATTGAATATCTCGCTAATGAATCCGCTAAAATGATGGTAGGCAATGGTGGTTTTTCTTTGCGGAAAACGAAATCATTTATTAAAGCTTTAACAAAATTCAAAAGATTAACACTTAAAAGGGGTGATCCGGATTTTCCGCTTCCCGAAAAATCAAACAATTGCTTTGTTTATAGCATTAAATTGTTTCTAAAGAAAGCGGGATATAACAATAATAATTTTTCCTTGCTTAAATCATTCCAACAAAGAAACTCTTTTCATGAAGATTTTTTTTGGAGTATTTATGCCCCTAAAATCTGGAGTAATTTTATTATTCCTTCAGTTGAAGAGGCAAGCAAATTTGCCCTTGAAAGGGAGGCGGAAGTATTTTATCACAGGAACAATGAACAATTGCCTTTTGGTTGTCATGCCGCGTATAAATACGAACCTGCTTTTTGGAAACAACATATAAAATATTTATAAAGATGGACTTTCTGGAAATATTACCAAAGTCCATTGAGACAAAAAAGGGCTGGCCATGGGACGAGGAAACAGATCCGGCAATATATACTGTGTATAAAAATTTCCCCAAAATCTCTATTATAACACCTTCGTACAATCAGGGAGCATATATTGAAGAAACAATACGTTCAATATTGTTGCAAAACTATCCAAATTTGGAATACGTTATTATTGATGGGGGAAGCACTGATAATACAATTGAAATAATAAAAAAATATGAACCATGGATCACTTATTGGGTAAGCGAGAAAGATAAAGGACAGAGTGACGCAATCAATAAAGGATTTGAAAAATGCAGCGGTGAAATTTTCAACTGGCTAAATTCTGATGATTACTATACGGCCGGATCTCTTTTTAAAGTGGCTGAATTTTTTATGGAAAATGAAAACACCGATGTATTGGCTGGACGATCAACTATTTTTGGAATTAATAACCGCATAAGTGAAGCAACGCCTGTATTTAAAAATTTAAGTGCTACTATTTCTGCTTCTCGAATAAACCAGCCAGCTACATTCTTTCGTCTGAATATTTTTAAAAGCCTGGCGCCGTTGGATATATCAATGCATTATGTAATGGATTTGCATGTGTGGTTGAAATATTTGGTTCGTAATGGTATTGACAGGGTTCATAGAATTGATAATATTCTTGTAAATTTCAGGGAACATGAGTTATCAAAAACAATTGCATCTGAAATGGAGTTTTATAAAGAAAAATATTTTTTATTGAACAATCTTCAACGGAAAATAGAAGATAATTTGCACCAGGAGAAAGATTTTTTTGATGGAATTATTATTCCAGGCCATAGAACTGAAGATATATTAACTGGGATTAATGATTGTTTTTTATTTTGGCTTAGGCATTTTTGTAAAGACAAAAAAAACGAAATAGCTAATATATTAATTGAATTCATAAATCCAAAAAAATTAAATTTGAAAAGTAAAATCGAATATTTTTACATAAAATCTATTTATAAGGTTAATAAGTTGACATGATACATAAAAATATTGCAAAGAAAATATTGAACGGGTTGGGTTACGATATTTATAAAAGGAATTTGAAAATCCCGCATGAACTGAGTAATGATGAACAAAGGCAATTGCTTGTGTTATTAAGTACAATTGATAAGGTTCAATATGGATCAGGGGAACAGTATTTGCACGGCTGGCTCAATATCGATTTAAAAATAAAAAATGACTTTCTTCAAAATCCGTATAAGCTTGCAATAGATTTAACCAGTCCACATCCGTTCAAAAATGATACTTTTTCTTTTGGGTATTCCGAAGATTTTATCGAACATCTTTTTCAGTACGACCAGATATTATTTTTAACTGAAGTCTATCGTACATTCAAAAAGGGTGGGGTTTTACGGCTTTCATTTCCAGGACTGGAGGGTGTTCTTAATAGGCATTATATTGACAATACATATAAAACGGCAGAAATTGCAAAAAAGGATGCTTACACAAACTGGGGCCATCTACATTTATTTACTGTGGAAGAATTAACAATGGTATGCAAACATCTTGGCTTTAGTAAAGTTGAAAAAAAACTCTATAATCAGTCAGCCTATGGTCCTCTTATGAATCGCGAATTGAGATTGACCCAGTCAGATCTCAATACCTTTATTGAAATAACAAAGTAGTTTTTTATGAAAGAAAAACTTAAAAATATTTTTGTGTCAACAGGTTTGTATGATCTCTATAAATTTTTCAGATATTTCAATACGGAAAAATTGCAAAGAAGAAAATACCGAAGCATTTACAAACAAAATATTATTACATGCTTGTGTAATCAGTTTGACCCTTTAAAAAAAACTATTTTCGTTGATTTTCATGATCCTTTTCTGTCAATTTATATAATTGCATTGCTATATGCATTCGGAAAAAAAGGCTATAATATTGTTTTGAAAAATAATTATCATTTTATAAGCAATACAAATTTAAACAAAGCTTACATTTATCAACTCGATTTCGTTACTATACAAAAAAAAATTAGACCAGATAAGAATTCACCCGTTTTTTTTGATAAATCACATTTATTGTCAGCATATTCGAATTGCAATAAAGCAATACTGTTTTCGGAGGATATTTTTTTTAGGAAATCATTATCGGTGCACGAAATGATCCTTCCATTTACTCAGCATCCCGAAACATTTATTTCGGGACAATTTGAGAAAATTAAAGAATACAGATATAACAGTAAGCTTTTGTGGTGTTTTTTCTCGGGCAATTATGATTTTGAAACCTATACTAAACCTATTCATAAAGACTTTTTTAAAGTTGACAACCGTTATGAGCTTATTAATGAAATAAAAAAGGAATTCCCTCCTGAACTATTAACAATTGTTACGGAAGCATCTGACCTTTTTGCGAAAAAAAATGTTAATAGACATAACCTTGTTATAACAGATTGGTCTTGGCATCCAAAAAAAATTAGCAGTTTGCATTCGCGAATAAACAATGAAGAATGGTTAAGTACATTGTCACAAGCTGTTTTTTTTATAGCATTACCGGGAGTACATATGCCCATGTGCCACAACATAATTGAGGCCATGTCTGTAGGCACAATTCCAATATTAGAATATGCAGACCATTTTTATCCGGAACTTACACATAATGAGAATTCAATTATTTTTAAGGGGAAGCAAGACCTTGTTGAGAAGCTTAAATTTGTATTGACATTAAACGAAGAGGAAGTGAAAAGAATGCGTAATAATGCACTAGAATATTATGAACAATATTTGAATATTGAAAGTGTCGTATCGAAAATAATTGGTAATACAGTTAATAATCTTACAATGTATTATTTTGATGAATACAAGAGCGTTGATGCATATAGAAACAGGAAATAGTATTAATAATACATTATTGCAATTTTAAAATGCCATTTTTTTCTGTAATTATACCCACATACAACAGGGCCGTTTTCCTTAAGAAAGCTATCAAAAGTGTATTAGACCAGGAATACACCGACTGGGAACTTTTAATTATTGATGATGGTTCAACTGATAACACCAGTGAGCTTGTTAAATCATATCATGATCCACGTGTACGATATATTTTTCAGCAAAATGCTGAACGAAGCGTTGCGCGTAATAATGGTATTGAAAATGCAAAAGGAAAATATATTTGTTTTTTAGATAGTGATGATTATTATTTACCAAACCATTTAATTAATTTTTATAATAAGATTAAAGAATCAAATGACCAACATGCGATGTTTGTTTCTGGAATTTTTGAAGAAGCCCCATCAGGTGGAGAAAAAAAAGATTTGTTTGATCTGAAATATTTATGCAATCCTCTGATTTTTTATTGGGAGAATACAATACTTACTCCAATTTCTATTTGTATTCATCAATATATTTTGAAAGAGAATAAATTTATTCCCGAATTTAATATTTGGGAAGATACGCATTTATGGTTGAGAATACTTGCGCAATATCCATTTTATTATATTAATGATTATACTGCTGTATATGTTAGGCATGAAAGCAGTGGCGTTATTAAGGACATGGCTGTTGTGAAACTTGAGAAAGTTAAAGGTTATATTGCTGCAATAAATCATTTGTTTAAGAATTATCCTATCATTTTACAGCATTTAACTTTGGAAATGAAAAGGAACTATATTGACAAGAAATATAATATGTTTATTTATCAGGCGCGTATCAACAAACAATACAGAATAGCGCTTCAATTAATTTTATTCGCATTAATAAACAAGTTTACTTGGAGTAATTTATTATTATTTCTTAAATTGCCTTTTCATATTATTCTGAAACATGCCTGAAAAGAAATTACATATTCTTGTTATTCCTTCATGGTATAATACTGCAAAAACCCCTCAGCAAGGCAGAATTTTTGAAGAACATACTGAAATGCTGCAAAGGGCTGGGTACAAAGTAGGCGTTCTTTACCCTTGCTTTCTTGATGGTTTTGTTGCCAGAATTTTGCGGGGAGCAAGAAATAAAACTTTGGCATATCATGAAAATGGAATTCCAACTTATGTTGTAGGCTGGGTTTCTATTGTTCCATTTATAAGGAGTATTAATTACAGATATGCCTATTTAAAGGCAAAAAAACAGTTCTTGAAATATGTGGAGACGAATGGATGGCCCGATATTATTCAGGCTCATACTTCATTAATTGGAGGAGTTGTAGCCTATTTTATTTCGAAAAAATATAAAATTCCGTACATCATTACTGAACATGCTTCTGCTCTGATTTGGGGTACAACAAACTTTGAAGATGCAGGTTTTATAAAAAAAGTTTTTAAAAATGCTCAAAATTCAATAGTAGTAAGTAATTTTTTCAAAAACGAATTGGTAAAAAAATTCTCAATAGAAACCAATAACTTAAGCGTAATTCATAACAATGTAAATCCAATATTTTTTCAGCCACCATCAGCTATAATTGAGAAGAATCCGTTTGTATTCATAAACATTGGCGGATTAGTCCCAGTTAAAAATCATAAATTATTAATTGATGCATTTGAAATTGTGGCGGACAAATATCCTGAAATTATTCTTCGGATTGTGGGTGATGGACCACAACGAAAAAGCTTAGATGAGTATATCAAAAATAAAAAAATAGAAAATAGAGTTTTTTTATTAGGTGGTTTAAACAGGGAGGAAGTAAAAAAAGAAATTGATCGTGCAAATGCATTAATTTCAACCAGTCATATTGAAACGTTTGGAATTAATATTATTGAAGCACTGGCCAGTGGGAAACCTGTAATTGCTACTGATTCCGGCGGCCCACGAGATATTATTTCCTTAGGGGATGGTTATATTGTCAAAGAGCATAATCCAACATCGGTTGCAAAGGCAATGATAGATATGATTCATAGTTATAAAACATTTAATCATGTTGAGATTAGTGCAAACTGTTTTTTGCGATTTTCCGAGGGTGCTATAGTTAATCAGTTGGATAAAATATTTAAACGAAAATACCAGGTTTGTTCAAGATGCATTATTGATACGATTGACTATCCTCAGATAGTTTTTGATGCAAATGGAGTATGTAATATTTGTCATATTAATGATAAATATATTAAAAGTACTGTTGTAAAAGGAGTAAGAGGCATCAGTCTTTTAAATGAAATTTTATTCAAGATCAAGAAAATTAAAAACAGGAATGGGTATAATTGTATTCTGGGTATCAGTGGAGGTATTGACAGCACGTATTTAGCATTGCTGACAAAAAAATGGGGGCTCAGGCCTTTGGTGGTGCATATCGATAACGGATGGAACAGTGAAACAGCGGTAAGTAATATTGAAAAGTTTTTAAAAAAGATTGAGTTTGATCTTCATACCTATGTTGTAAACTGGGAAGCGATGAAGGATATGAATTATGCTTTTCTGAAATCATCGGTTATTGATATTGAACTTCCTTATGACAATAAATTTATTGCTATGTTATATAAAATTGCAGTTGAAAATAAGCTGAAGTACATTTTATGCGGTTACAATTCTTATTCCGAGGGGATACTTCCACCTAATTTCAATCATTACAAATACGATTCATTAAATATTAGTGATATCCATAAAAAGTTTGGCAGAGAAAAGCGGATTGAATTTTCAATGATTAGTCCATTCAGATATTTTTATTATAAAAGGATACGTGGCATTGAAATGATTTCACCATTGAACTATATTGATTATAATAAGAAGCAGGCCAAGAATGTATTAATGAAAGAACTTGACTGGACCGACTATGGGTATAAACATTATGAAAATATTTTTACGCGGTTTTATCAGGGATATATATTGCCCGGAAAATTTTACGTAGATAAACGCAAGGCTCATCTTTCAGCATTAATATGTTCAAATCAGATTACAAGGGAAGAAGCAATAAATGAACTTAAAAATAATATTTATGGTAAAGAAGAGCTTTTAATAAGTGACAAAAATTTTGTGTTAAAAAAACTTGATATTACAAATGAGGAATTCGATAAAATAATGAGCAGTCCAATTCGCAGGCATTCAGAATTTAAATCCTATATTAATTTTTTTAATAAAATTCCTACATTTATCAAACATATTATGAGAATTATACTGTATGAAAGAACTTAGAAAGGTATTAATACTTTCATATTTTTTCCCTCCATCTACCTTTACTGGTAGTTTTAGAATTTATTCGTGGGCAAAGCATTTATCCGAATTTGGTTATTATCCAATTATTGTAACTCGTAACTGGGATATCCGGATAAATGAGTATAAGGATATGTCAGCATCCACTACTTCCGAAATAATTCATAAGAAGTTTGAAAATTACGAAGTTTATTTTTTACCGTATAAGGGTAATTTGCGCGACAGGTTATATAAGAAATTTGGTGATAAACGAATGGTTTTGCCCCGTAGAATATTAACCTCATTTGAGGTTGTTATGCAAAATTTTTTTATCGGAGTTGTCCCATTTAATAATTTGTACCATTTCTCTGATGACCTTTTAAAAAAAGATCAGGAAATAATATGTCTGATCACTTCAGGTAAGCCATATGTATTATTTCATTTTTGCAATAAATTAGCGAAAAAGTATCAGATACCTTGGATTGCTGATTATCGTGATGATTGGAATACCAGTCAATGGCTGGTTAATATTCCGTTTAATGATAGAATTGTATTTAATCTTGAAAAAAGAAGCGAGAGAAAATGGCTTTCAAACTCAAGTTTTTTTACATCAATTTCCCCCGAATATGTAAAAAATATTTCCGGTTTTATTAAGAAGCAAGGTTTTCCTATAATGAATGGTTTTGACCCGGATGATTATTTGAATTTACATGAGGTTGTTCCATCTGATGTTTTTACAATTTTGTTTAATGGAACATTATATGATTCGCAGCCAGTGGAGATATTTATTGATGCATTTAAGTTGCTAATAAATAAAAGTAATTTTACTTGCACTGTAAAACTTGTTTTCCTTGGGTTGAATTTTGAAAAAAAACAGGCAGAGCGAATTAAAAAATTATTGTCAGGATATGAAAGATATTTTGTGATTACTGACCGTTTTGATAAAAATGCCGCTCTTGAAATAATGGCAAAAGCCCAGGTTTTCCTGATGTTTTCACACACCAATATTAAAGGAGTAACTTCAAGTAAAATTTTTGATTACCTTGCACTAAAGAAACCAATTATTTTGTGCCCCACCGATAATGAAATACTTGAGGAAATAATTTTAAATACTCATTCCGGTTATATCTGCAATACATCAACCGAGTTATATGATACTTTAATAAACCTATATATTGAATTCGGTAAAAATGGAAAAATCCTTCATTCTCCTGATACCAATTTAATCAATAATTACAGCAGAAAAGCACAAACTGGCAATTTATCAAAAGCTCTTGACGATGTTTTTAGCGGTAAACTGAAAAATGAATCATTACCGGCGGAAAAACCCTATTTGAGGAAGGTGGCTTTCAGTATTCTCAATAATAATATTATCCGCAAAGCGCTTCGTAATTTAAATGACGGTGAAAAAACAATCAGGTTGTTATGCTTTCATAATATTTCTGATAAATCCGATCTTGCATATCCATCTTTGAATCCTGAACTGTTTTATCTGTTGATCAAATACCTGAATCAAAATTATGATATCATTTCAGTATCTGATATCAGGGAAAAGAGTAGCTCAATCAAACGGCCGTTAATACTTACCTTCGACGATGGGTACAAAAATTTTATTGAATATGCACTCCCAATTCTTAAACAATTCAATGCACCTGCAATTAATAATATTATTGTTGATTGTGTGGAAAATGATCGGCCTTTCTGGACACAGCGGTTGAATTATGATTTGAGTTATATTTTCAGGAATCACAGGGAAATCGATTATACGTGGAACAAAATTTCCATCAGAAATAATGAAAAGGTAGCATCGCCGCAGCAAACAAGTTTATTGATTTATAAAAAACTTTTATTGCTGGAACAGGAGAAGAGAGAAGGCTTTTTGAATGATATTGAGAATTATTATAATGTGGAACCCCCTGAAAACTGGGGCCTGATGAACTGGGATGAAATAAAAGTATGTTCGGAAAATGGCGTCAATATTGGTTCGCACACCATGACCCACAATATTCTCACAACCATTGAGGACAAGGAAATTCTTCACTTTGAAATTGCAGATTCAAAAAGCGTTATCGAAAAGCATCTTGGAAAGAGCGTAGAAACCCTTACGTTCCCCAACGGTATATATGATGACAGATGTATAGAAATGGCCAGGAATGCTGGATATAAATATTTAATGACTACTGAAGAGAAAAAATTCAAATTTAACACGAATTCAAGTATTCAATACCCATTAATATTACCACGTATTTCCATAAACAGCAATGATAATAATGAAAATTTTCTAAGGGTTGAGAATTTTCATAATATTGTTAAAATATTTAAACAGAATTAATGCTTTGTACTATTGAAATTCTATATGATTGAAAGTAAAATGTCATATTGAGCATGTCTGCCCGACTGAAATCATTTAGACGGGTTGAAATGTGACCTCGATAAGGCTTCGGTCAGCCTTCGATCACACCTCGATCCCTTCGCCAGGCTCAGGACTCAGTGTGACATTTCTCAGGCTGACTATGCTCAGGGTTACATCTCAGGCTGACAATAAGTGTTTTGTGATTCAATAGCGCAACAGGTTTAAATAAAATTATTTTTTAATCTGCAAATTCATCAGCGATAAATGGAATATAGAATTGAAAGATTAATTCCTGCCGAATTTGATCAATTAATTCCTCTCATGCAGAATTGTTTTGGGATGAATGTTGATTTAAACTATTTTCACTGGAAGTATTTACAAAATCCTATTGGTGAATTTATCGGATTTGTTGCAAAAGATGAATATAATGCCATTATTGCATTTGAAGGACTTATTCCTATAAAATATATTATCAATGGAAATGAAAAAATCCTTTATCATTCTGTGGATACGATGACTCACTCTTCTCATCGGCGCAAGGGTCTTTATCAGAAACTGGCATTTAAAGGATATGAATATCTTAAAAATAAAAATGAGCTTTTTGTTTATGGGTTTGGTGGAAAAATGTCTTCTCCTGCCTTGTTGAAATTTGGCTGGAAAACATTGTTTACTATTCCCTTTTTTTTTCGGACAAAGATTCAAATTAAATTGAGTGGTTTGCGATTGAAAAATACTAAATCGAATTATTTTATCAGGGAGATAGTTGACAGGAAAGAAATTTTAACTGTTATAAAATCTAAAGAAAAGATTGAGGATATTACTTTAAAAACAACTGTTGAATTCGTAAATTGGAAGTTGACAAACCCACGGTTTGAATATAAAATAATTGGGGTTTATTGTGAAGCTGGGATGCTGCAAGGATATGCAATATATTATTTTGAGAATAACAAAATCATGTTGTTTGATGCCAGATTTATTGATAACGCAAGGCCTGCAGAAAAAATAATTTTCAGATATCTTGATGACTTAATATTGGAGCGTGATTATAAAGGTATCGTTACTTTTTCACAGGAAAATACAATTTATTCAAAGCTCCTTCATAGTAATGGTTTCATTAAGAATCCCTTTGGAGTTGGGCCTATGAAAGAAAAACTTCCATTTATGATTTATACCGATGAAAAAACATTTAGCAATTCAAGTGATCCAAAGTATTGGTCTGTCCGACCCTTTGATCATGATGCATTTTAATTTTAATAATATGGTAAATCTTCAGGAATGCATGGAGCGTTGTAATGAATTAAGTCCTTTTTATAAGGAAAAACTTAAAGGAGTAAAATTATTCAATCAGGTTCCATTAACTACAAAAGGTGAATTGATAGAATCGCAGAGAGCATTTCCTCCATTTGGGAAATTTACAGATTATACCAAGGATATTTATCAGATCTACCGTACCAGCGGTACCGCAAATACTCCATTAATGCTGAGTTTTACTGAACCTGATGTGAACCTTATTGCCAAAATAGGAGCAGAATGTTTCAGGCACTCAGGTATGGGAAGAATTGGCAACAGGGAAATTGTAATAAATTGCCTGAATTTATCCTTATGGGCTGGTGGATTTTTGGATTCACAAGCAATGATGAAGACCGGGGTTCAGGTAATAAATTTTGGAACAGGAAACACCTCCGAGTTATTACACCTGATTTTTTTATTCAATAAAAAGCTTAAAGTGTCACTTCATTGTACACCCTCTTACCTGCCAATAATAGAGAAAAAACTTCATGACGAATTTAAACTTGATTTATCCTCATTAAAAATATTCACACTGTATCTCGGTGCCGAAGGTGGAATTGAAAATAATAAATTCAGAAATAATCTTCAAAAACAATGGCATTGTAAAGTGTTTAATGCAAATTATGGTATGAGCGAAGTCTGTTCAATTATGGCTTCTGCCAATGAAGAGAATATACTCAAATATTCCAATCTGTTTCTGAAAAAATATTATGTGGAGTTGTTGCGTGATAACGGCGATTTATTACCAGTTTCCAAATGTAAACCTGGTGATATAGGTGATATGGTTATAACTTCTTTATACAAAGAAAGTCAACCCCTATTAAGGTATCATACGTGTGAACGGGTAAAAATTGTAAATAATTCAAAACAGCAAATTTCCTTTGAAGCTTTAGGTAGAAGCGATAGCATGATTGTATTTAAAGGAATAAATATTTTCCCCGAACAATATCGAAGTATACTGAATCTCTTTCAGGAACTGACAGGCGTATATAAACTAAGAATTCATAAACAAGGCAGTTTGGTGGAAAAACTGACATTGGTATGTGAGTTAAAAAGGGAAAATGAAAGCAATACCCTGCAATTAAAACAAAGAATATTATCTGTTATTAAAAGCAAGTTTTCTGTGAGTCCTGAAATTTCATTTGAAAATACTCTTCCCCGTGAGGGGAATAAAGCCAGGATTATAGAATATTGCTGATATAGATAAAATGCTTAAATTTGTAATGATATATCCCCCATGATAAAATGTATCAGTTAAAAAAATTTGAATTTACTGTATCGGACATTTGCTCCCTGATAAATGTTGATTTTATTGGCAACGATATCCTTGTAAATAAAATTTGCAGGCTTGGCGAAGCATTAGATAATGCTATGCTTTTGTGTGATCTTTCGCAGAAAGATGCGTTAAAAAAAATCAAATCAAAATGCCTTGTGTTTTGCAGCGAAGAAATATTTGTAAAAAACGAAAATATTACTTTCATACTGTCAAAGATACCTGAAGTATTGTTCTTTCAATTTTTGAATGATTATTTGGTGCAGGAAACGGAATACATTGATGAAGAAATTATTTCTAAAAGTTCAATAAAATTCCCGAATGTTGATTTTGGCTATAATGTAAAAATCGGGAAAAATATTATCATTGCCCCTGGAACAAAAATCGGGAGCAATACTGTTTTATGCAATAATACAGTAATAAGGTCAAATGTAGAAATTGGGGAAAAATGTTTGATAAAAGATAATTGTGTTATTGGTTCTGAAGGTTTTGGTTTCATCAAAACCAACGAAGGAGTATTGCATATTCCTCAAATTGGCCACATCAGCATAGGTAACGATGTTGTGATTGGATCCTGCAGTACTGTTGAAAAGCCTATGATGGGCTACACAATAATTCATGATAATGTGAAAATTGATGATCTTGTTCAAATTGGCCAAAACCAGGAAATAGGTGCGAATACAATAATAGCGACTGGTTTTAAAGCAGAGGCAGGCGTGAAAATTGGTTCGGATTGCTATATTGGGATGGGAGTAACAATTATCTCAGGCAAAATCGTTATAGGTAATCTTTGCATAATAGGAGCGGGTACTGTAATATTAAAATCGGTTCCTGATAATAAAATGATTTATAATAAATATCAGCAGGAAATTTCGGATGTCGGGGAAAAAATAGATAAATTGTTTTTGCATATTAACAAAATCAGATAAATTGGAATGGCTGGATTTCTTGACACTATAATTAAAAGCCAACGGTTTAAGACAAATTCATATATCAATCATTTGCTTGAAAAGGCAAAAGATTTACATGGAGAGGATTCATCGGAATACAAAGGAATCTATAATCAGTATTTTAAAATTCCTTCTTTGCATAAATCCGATTTGACAAATCGCCGTCATTATGAAGCTGCTATCATTGGGGAAAATTTTCCAAAAGGTTTGGAACGTTTATACCGGAGGTCCGTTGTGATTGACCTGCTTTCCGCTTGTGTGACTGAATGCATTTATTGCCTGAGAGGGTATTATGATAAATTTGTACTTTCAAATTCCGATTTAAAAGAGATTGTTCAGTATTGTGCTAATGACAAATATCTGCAAGAAGTTTTAATTACAGGCGGTGATCCTTTCATTGCACCAAACAAATTAAAATATCTAATTACCGAACTGGCTTTACATGCTCCGAATATAAAAATAATCAGAATCGGAACTCGTCTTCCTGTGCAGGATCCTGAAAACTTTGACTCAACTTTGTTTTCTTTTTTTCAATCAATGCGATCCCGCTTCCTTTTTGAGATAGGTCTGCAGGTGAATCATTATTTTGAATTGCAGGAAAGTGCTATTAGTGTGATTCAAAAATTACAAATAGTAGGATGCAGAATATATTGTCAGAATGTATTGTTAAAAGATGTAAATGACAATATTGAAACCTTGGTAAGGTTGTATGATGATGTTCGGTATCTAGGGATATTGCCACATTATTTATTTCATGCTGTACCAATGATTGGCACTGATGATTTCAGAACCTCTGTTCAGAAGGGATTGGATTTAATAAGTCAATTAGATAACGGAGGTTATTTAAGCGGAAGGGGCAAGCCTTTTTATGCTTTAATGACAGATGTTGGGAAAGTTACATTATATCATAACAGCATAATTGGAAGGGAAGGGAATAATCTGATTATAAAAACCAATTATAAATTCTCTGAAAGGGTCACATGGAACCCATCATATAGATTACCTGATTCTGCCATAATCAATAGTGATAATACTATTACCGTTCGTTACCTTGATTCAACAGATTGAATATTGCTGTCAAATATTTCTGCTTGGTATCACCTTTAAAAATAGATTATAAATGATACAAAAATTTTAAGATTCTAAAAGCATTAATTTGTCCAACGTGGCAATAATATTTATATAAGTTGCTACGATAATTAATTCAATTGATTATTATTTATATTTTGTTTTATTGCAAAGCATTTAATGGTATCTCCCTTTTTGAATATTGTTAAAATCCAATTTGTAGTATTTTTTAAAAATTTCATAATTTGATTTCTTTGTGTGATTTCTCTTATTACTTCATCTGTAGAAGTAACATTTGTTGCAATGTCGCTATCACTTTTATTTTTTGTACCAAGTTTTAATTGTGACAAACTAATTCCATGCGTTCTACTTTTATCAATTGAGAAATTGCTTTTAAGCAATAATTCTTTTATTGTAAAGCTGGTGAAGTAAGAGATATGCTCTGGATACCCGAGTGCAGACCATTTGGATTTCATAATCAATCGCGAAATGCTATTAAAGTTAGGTGTAGTGATATATAAGAGTCCTTTTTTCCTGAGGTACTTATTTATGGTTTCTATAACCTGTTTGGGCGAAATTACATGCTCAATTACTTCAGAAATGAAAACGATATCAAATTTTTCATATAAACTGGATTCGTTTTCAGCAATCATTGTTATATTTTTTTTTACACACTGCTCAGAAGCATATTTATCATATTCGATTCCAAAAGTATTCCATCCTTGAAGCTGGGCCCTTTCTAAAAAATATCCATTGCCACAACCATAATCTAAAATTTTATTAGTTTGCTTATATTTATTAAATTCGGTTAATAATTTATCATATCTATTTATATTTAAAGTTGAGAATTTCTCATAATAGCCATAACCATTGTAAAGTGCATCTAATTCAAATTTCTCAGGTATTTTATAAGAAAAAACAAATGAACATGCTTTACATTTTGATAAAAAATGCTCACTATATTTTCTCATTTTTTTAAAATTCCTGCTATAACATAATGGACAGTATCCATGTTCCATATTGCTAATTGTTATTTAGTTTGTTATTGAAATGAAATATTCAAGAAGATCTTCATAAGTTGACTTTCAACTGACTCTCTGCACTCATAGACCTTTTTTACTCATTTACACAATTTAACTTTTCCAGGTATAATCGTTAATCAATTTCAAATTATATCTTAATCCCCTTCTTTTTTTGCTTTTCGTATTAGATAAAATGTATTTACAAGAGCTACCAGAAAAAAAGGTATGGCTAGGATTCTGTAACGCACAAGTGCTCCAAAATTTGCTGAGGCAAGACCAACTGAGAAGGCGAAAATAATTGAAAAAATTAGTGAAAATATAATGAGGGGTTCTTTTGCAATTACCTTATAAATTGCTTTAATTCCTATGCGAAAAATGATGAATAATGAAAATACCAATATAATAAAATTCTCTAAACCTGAAACAAGCATTACTGGGTTATGTGCCTCCCATAGAAATGGTCTGTAAAGTCCTGCTATAATAGCAGAAGGGGCTTTTGCCAGTACACCGCCAATAGTCGCATCGAACTTTCCAATATCATAATAATTTTGACCGTACTGTTCACCCCGCACAAGATCCTGCTGAACAACCTGGGCTTGTTTAAGCATAGTATCAGTATCACCATAAACACCAAGCGAAGATGAAAAAAGTTTTAGAATAAGAAGTCCGGCAACGACCCCTACTGCTAATAGTCCGGGAGCGGTCATAACTTTAAGTACATTGTTTTTAATTTTCTTTATATATAAAAAACTTACCCAAACTAACGCTGCCGGTAAAATTGCAACAAAAATATACGGTTTCAAGGTTAATAATATGAATGAATTCAACATTAGCATAATAAAATTATTGAAAAATTTCTTTCTTTCAATAAAACAATAATATAGATTTGTTACTAGCCATACGGAGGCGGTCAGCGTATATGAGTCTTTCATTATTCCGCTTCCCCAAAAAAGCACAGATGGTACGAATAATATACATATAGCATTCCATCTTGTATTGTCTGGGTAAAATTTGCAAACAAGCAGGAAAAACTTCCAGATACCAGTGTAAAAATAAAGGTTCAAAATTAACAAGCAAGGAAGCCAGAGATTAAATGCTGGTATCATGAACAATGAAGTAAAACGTACTACACCGAAAGAATCTGCCTGTTGGAAATAATATCTCCCCATTGGTATTGTAGTTGCAGCATTAAAGCATTGCCAGTTTTCCCACGTGCGATGGTCAAATAAAAGTATAGATAAAGCGGGTTTTGGATTTAGCAATAATAAATTGCTCATTGCCCTAGAGCTCCAGAAATAAGCAACACCATCACCTCCCTGGTAATAAAATAAATAAATAAACGTAAAAATAAGACCGAAAAACATTTTGGCCGAGAAGCCAGCTAAAAAATATTTATACGCGGGATTTAAATCTTCATTTCTCCTTTTTATCATTAACAGAATAAGAAAAACGGGGATGGAATAAACAAGTAACACCAGGAAATCGGCTGCTGTGAGATAATCAGCGAGATCTGTAGAAAAATCAGAACCAGATACAGTGAAAAGTAAAGACACTTTTATTTTTTTTTAATACAAACAAAAATACAGAAAGCAATTGAAAAGTCAATTTTCCGATGCATGAATGTTAAATTACTTATAAACTTAGTTGTTGAGAAAGTGGTTATTGAGTTAATCAGTTACTGGTTATTAAGTTAATTAGTTATTAAGTTATTAGGATATTGAGTTATTATGTTAAGCTCTCTTTTGCTATAATTTCCGTACCCCAAACCTCAACGGTCTCTGCAAAATATTCTTACAGACTATTGAGGTTGCCCTGCCCTGCTCATCAAGTTCTGGGCTCATCAGATTTTGATTTTGGCCAGCAAATGGGGATTGAGACTTGAAGCTTGTAGCTTGGGGCTTTCAATTAGAGGGTGAGTAAAAGAACTCAAAATAATTCAAATTGCTCGCGCTAACTGTCTTTTAATACTGACCATTCATATTTATTTCTCCTATTTACCTCGCATTCGGATGGACTTATTTGCTGCGGCTGGAATAGGATAAAACTTAATTGTTAAAAAGAGTGATCGCTTCTATTATCAATAAATGCAATAACTTCAATTGTATTATTCCGAAATTGATATATCAGTGAAGTTTGGGAAGTAATTACACATTTTCTTAATCTACGGTATTGCCTGGATGGTGGACATAAATTTTTATGTTGTTTCAATTGCAAAATCAGGTCATCAACTCTTTTATCAAAAGCTTCAGCTTCTTTAAATGACCATTTTTTAATAATAAATTGCAGTATTGCAAGATAAGTTTCTTCCGCCTTAGGTGACCATAAAACAAGATATTCCTTCATTATTTTTTATCAAGGGTTTTATGGATTCTTTTTTTAACTTGTTCATAGGGAATTCCATGTCCTTCATGCAATTGATTTATTCCGGTCTCAATAGTATGCTTGTCAGTTTCATTTAATGTATCCCACCAATCAATATTCTTACTCCTTAGAGTAATGAAGTATGCTTGAATTTTATCCAGAATACTGATATCATCGGTTTCAACAATCATTTTATGAAGATTATTTTTCAATTCTGCCGTATTCATTTTCTAAGAATTTTAAGATTATGTTATAATAAAGCAAATTTACAAAAAAAATGAGAATTATTTATAGCAAAAATAGTTTACATCAATGGACTATTAGCATTACTGATTTGGCCATTTAGTCTTGTCTTTGATACATTTTGCTTCGCAAATCACTCGGACTGACGGCCAGTTGAAAATTGAATATTGAGCGTTGAAAATTGTAAATTATAATAGCTTAGCACAAGGAATGCTAGATTTCCCCCTACTGTCGAAATGACAAAGTGAATATTTCCTTTCTGCCCTATCATTGATATATTTTGCTTCGAAAAAAACTCAAACGACGGCAATTGTTAATTAGTCCTCCCCCTCTTTACTTGAAGAGAGGGGGATCGAGGGGGTGAGTAAAAGGACTTAAAACTTTTAACTTGTTTGCTTATAAGTTTGCTCTAAAAAAAATATCCAACACTTTGACTAACCACAACCTGTTATATAAATAATCTTTTTCCTTTGTTGAAAAATTCTTTTTACTGTTTTCAACTTCAGAATTTAAGAGTGCGATGGCCCGTACGAACGGCGGGGTCAGGGCAAGCAATGAACGATAAATTTTGAGAATTTGTTGCAATGGAGTTTACTTACATTGCTTACAAAATTCCAAAATTTATCAGAGCGGGTAGAAGCATCGTTCGTACTAGCGTTTTTTGTAACTTTTTTGGGCAATGCAAAAAAGTTAGAATAATTCAGATGCCTTTAAAATTAAATCAAACCTGCCTTTGATCTCGGGCTGATTAACTTGTTCGGTCTGGAATTTAAAAGGAACTTTAAGAATAGGAAAAGAATTAAAAGTTGTTAAGCATTAGTAGCTGCCACAACCTGTTATACAAATATTCCTTGCCATTAAAGAAAAACTCTTTCTTCAAATTTTCAACTTCAACTGCATTGAAAAAACTACTCTTTTTAAAATTATCAACTCCTTTATTCAGCAAACCATTCTTCATCCATCTTTGCAAAGGCACGGCAAATCCACGTTTCGGACGATCGAAATATGTTGCAGGAACAAAATCAAACAATACCTGTTTTAATAAATATTTTGATATTCCATTTCTGCTGCGCAAGGAAGGGTGCAGGTTGTAAGCAAATTCAACTATGCGGTAATCAAGCAAAGGTACACGTGTTTCCAGTGAATAATGCATACTGGCCCTGTCCACTTTTACAAGCAGGTCATCTTTTAAATAATATTTTAAATCAAATAATGATTGTTCTTCCGGAGGGGTAAGTTTCCTTGCCAGTAAAGGATTTTCATCAAGCTTGAATTCGCTGTGGAATTCAGGTGTTAAGATTTTTTTTAGTTCAGACCTGGAAAATAAATATTGTTCCTGCGAAAAAATATGACTGTGCAATTGTTCAGGAGGAACATTCTCAAACAGATGTGAAGCCCTTTGATAACGGTTGCTGAGTAATGATAGTGTTCCTTTTATAGGTGCTCTGAAATTTTTTATGAAAGGATTATTTAATCGTTTTGCCCAGTTGTATGCACCATAACCCATGAATAATTCATCGCCTCCGTCGCCCGATAAGGTCATGGTGACTTGCTGCTTTGCCATCCTGGAAACAAGCAAAGTTGGTATTGCAGATGAATCGGCAAAAGGTTCATCATAAATATTGCCCAGTTCAGGTATCAGATCAATACCGTCTTTTTCAGTTACAGTATATTCATGATGATGCGTGCCGAGGTAATCGGCTATTGCTCTGGCATAATGGCTTTCGTTGTATTTTGCATCATCAAAACGAATGGTAAAAGTCTTCACCGGTTCCGGTGAAATGGATTGCGCAATGGCCGTAACCAGGCTGGAATCAATGCCTCCGCTAAGGAAGGTGCCAAAAGGTACATCACTGATCATGCGGTATTTTACCGAGGAGATCAGCAATTCTTTCAGTTTTTCTTTTGCTTCATGTTCATCAGTGATAAGCCTTTCAGAGATTTTATCATTGATGTCCCAGTATTTTTTTATTTCAAACCCTTTGCTGTCAATCTTTGCCCATGAGCCGGCAGGAAACTTATAAATGTTTTTGTAAATTGAATGGGGCTCAGGAATATAACCAAGATGCAGGTATTCATTGATGGCAACCTGATTAATAGAAATATTATTTTGAATATATGCTGAACATTTTAGTGATTTTAATTCAGATGCAAATGCAAAATTGATTCCTTCAGTGAAATAATAAAGTGGTTTAATGCCAATCCTGTCTCGGAAAAAATACAATGACTTTTCAAGTTTGTCATAAATAACAATCGCAAACATGCCATTCAGTTTATTTACAAACCCAGGGCCCAACAATACAAAAGCTTCCAGGATCACTTCCGAATCCGATGAAGTTTTAAATCGTAAATCGACATTCGTAAATCGTAAATCTTTTTCAATTTCTTTGAAATTGTAAACCTCCCCATTATATACCATCACATATCTTCCGTTATGCGAAGTCATAGGTTGATTGGCAGAAGTGCTGAGGTCAATAATACTTAGCCTTCTGTGGCCAAGCCCCACAGGAGCCTCAAGGAAAAAGCCTTCTGCATCAGGGCCTCTGTGCGCAAGAGCATCAGCCATCTTTTCCAGTTCATCACCGGAAAAAACATTTGAATTAGAATAATATCCGCAGATCCCACACATAGATTAAATGTTGAGGTAAAAGTAATATTTTTCGGATTAATAGTGCGAAGTAGTTAGTAGTGAGTAATTAGTAGTTAGTAATTAGTAGTTAGTAATTAGTAATGAGTAGCAAGTCCAATTCCCGTACAGTCACACTGAGGAGATTTTCAATCCTGAGCTTGTCGAAGGACGAAAATCGTTTCGAAGTGCGACCAATGTATGTCATGCTTTCATTCCTAAATGTAAAGGTAAATTGGAATTTTAATATTGAGTGTTGAATAATGAACCTTTATTTGGAAAGTAATTAGTAGCGTGTAATGAGTATTTAGTAGCGAGATTCAGGCTCTTTCCAAAACTTGCTTTTCCCTGCCTTGTCCTCGATGCTCATTGTTTCGTTAAGCATTCGGATTGACAACAGGTGTTTGTTAATTAGTCCTCCCCCTCTTTACTTGAAGAGAGGGGGGCGGGGGGTGAGTAGCTGAACAATAAAACATCATTCTTTTTTTAACCACAAAGTTTACAGAGTGCAGCTAGTTTTAGGGAGCACCAAGAGCACAGAGAAAAATATCTACAAAAACAGAAATGATCTCCCCCTCTTTACTTGAAGAGAGGGGGGCGGGGGGTGAGTAAATAAACTTATCTCTCATCACTTGCCATCTTATCACTTGTCATCTTATCTCTTATCAACTTGTCAACTTCCAGGAAGCAATTAAAGTGTAATTGAATTTTCTTTCCTATTTTTACAAAAAACAAATTTTGAATATTCTCTATATTTCATATGATGGCATGACCGATCCTCTGGGGCAATCGCAGGTGATTCCTTACCTGAAGGGCCTTACAGCAAAGGGACATACATTCCATCTTATAAGTTGTGAAAAATATTCCAGGAATTCGGATGCATATAAAAATATTCAGGAACTACTTGACAAATACAAAATAACCTGGCATCCGATCAGCTATACTTCAAAACCTCCGGTGGTTTCAACTATTGCAGATATCATTAGAATCAGCAGGCTTTCCGGGAAAATTATCAGAAAAAATAAAATTGAGATAATTCATTGCAGGGGTTATATTTCAGCAATGGTAGGATTAGCAATGAAAAGAAAATTTGGTGTGAAATTTCTTTTTGATATGCGGGGCTTTTTTGCTGATGAACGGGTTGAGGGTGGATTATGGAATTTAAAAAATCCTTTATATAAAAGGGTTTATAAGTATTTTAAGGAAAAAGAAAAGGAATTTTTTTCGCATGCAGATTATTCGGTTTCACTTACGGAAAAGGCGAAATTAATTATACAGTCATGGGATTTGCCTGGTCAGTCGGTGCCTGTAGATGTGATTCCTTGCTGTGCTGACCTGGAGCATTTCAAACGAGAAAATGTTGATGAAAGCATACTGAAAAAATGGAAACAGAAATTAGAAATTCAGGATCATGATTTTGTGTTATCCTATCTCGGATCAGTAGGGACATGGTACATGCTTGGTGAAATGCTTGATTTTTTTAAAGTGCTGATGTCAAAAAAAGCAAATGCAAAATTTCTTTTTATCACACCTGATGATCCTCGTGAAATTTTAATAAAAGCTGCTTCAAGAAATATTCCGAAAGAGAAAATTGTTATTCAAAAGGCAACACGAAATGAAGTACCTGCAATGCTTTGTATTGCTAAGGTTTCGATTTTTTTTATCAAGCCTGTTTATTCAAAGAAAGCATCATCTGCGACAAAGATGGGTGAAATCATGGGCATGGGAATCCCATTGATATGCAATTCGAATGTGGGTGATGTTGATGCAATAATGGATGATGCAAAATCAGGCATAGTGCTGGATGCTTTCAATAATACTGAGTATTTAGAAGCAGTGGAAAATATTGATGAAGTACTAAAAATTCCACCAGAGATCATCAGGATGTATGCAAAAAAATATTATTCACTGGATGATGGAGTTGAAAAATATAATTCAATTTATAAGAAGTTATCTTTGCAGTAAAAAGTTTGTCAGTCTGAGTCAAGGCACTGAGTATAGCGAAGTGTAATCGAAGACTGACTAGGAATAATAACAAGTCGCACTTCGATGAACTCAGTGTGACAAAAAAACACTAAATGTCAGCCTGAGTCCAAGCACTGAGTATAGCGAAGTGTGATCGAAGACTGACCGGGATAATAATAGAATGAAAAACTATTATGTATATATATTGAAATGTTCAGATGGAACGTATTATACTGGGGTCACAAATAATATTAATCGGCGACTTTCTGAACATAATTCAGGTGCAATCTCAGGTTCATACACCCATTCGAGGAGACCATTGGAACTAATGTTTCATGAAGAGTTTAATGATATAAATAATGCAATTTTATTAGAAAAAAGAATAAAAGGTTGGTCAAGAAAGAAAAAAGAAGCATTAATTGAAGAAAATTTTGATGAACTGAAAAGGTTATCAAATCTTAAAAATTGCAGAAAAGTAAAATAAACAAGTCGCACTTCGATGAACTCAGTGTGACAGTAAAAGTTTGTCAGTCAGAGTTGATCGAAGACTGACTAGGAATAATAACAAGTCGCACTTCGATGAACTCAGTGTGACAAAAAAACACTAAATGTCAGCCTGAGTCAAAGCAATGAGTTTAGCGAAGTGTGATCGAAGGCTCACCATGATAAAATAGAACTTTGAAATGTCATCAAATAATATAGTCATAGTCGATTACGGAATGGGTAACCTGCATTCTGTGCATTATAAGCTTGGTAAGCTTTGTCCTGAAGTAATCATCAGTTCTTCCAAAGAAGATATTCTTGCTGCTTCAAAAATAATTTTACCGGGTGTTGGGCATTTTGCAGCCGGGATGAAAAATATAATTGATCGTGATTTGAAATCAGCACTGGATTATAAAGCTCTTGAAGAAAAAGTTCCCATCCTTGGCATTTGCCTGGGAATGCAACTGCTTACAAAGCACAGCGAAGAAGGTGATGTTGATGGTTTGGGATGGATTGATGCGAAAACAAAAC
>Ga0224524_1000124_pt1 | contig 32625 bp, 24 predicted proteins | sample CFST75metaG_FD_179895 | JGI IMG/M metagenome (GOLD analysis project Ga0224524, IMG submission 179895) | Peat soil microbial communities from Stordalen Mire, Sweden - C.F.S.T75 | ecosystem: Environmental > Terrestrial > Soil > Wetlands > Peat | place: Sweden: Norrbotten County, Stordalen Mire... | reverse complement strand
AAAAACAGCAGAGCTTCAATGTGTTTTAGGCGGCACAGTTTGCCGCGGAATGGGTGGACCAGTTTAGTGCGGAAAGTGGGGACCACTTTGTCGCGGAATTACCGGCCCAGTTTGCGCGGAATCTCCAAGCATGTCCCAACAATTCTTTTATTGTTACAATATCAAGTCCGTCTTCAAGCAGATGTGTTGCATAACTGTGACGAAGTGTATGCACACATACCGTTTTAAATATTCCAGCTTTTTTTACTGATTCATGCAATATCCATCGGAGCCCACTTGGACTAAATAGTGTTCCTTTTTCTTTGCCATAAAATAGATACTCTAATGGTTTGTAAGACTTGTAATATTTACGTAATTCTATAAGCAACTTTTTTGATAAGGGAACATATCGGTCTTTGTATCCTTTGGAACGTCGAATATGAATCATCATTCTTTCGGAATCAACATCAGAAACCATCAAGCGGCTAAGTTCTCCTGATCGTAAACCTGCAGAGTATATCATGCTGAGAATTAACCTGTGTTTTAATATTTTTGGAGCCCTAAATAATCGTCGGCATTCATGTTTACTTAGTACCGCCGGCAGTTTTTTTTCGTAAGGAAGAACAGGTAATGATATAGCCCGATCGGGAAGGTTCATGAATCTGAAATAATATCTTAATCCATAGATTGTATGTTTAAATGCACTACGTGAAGGAGTTTTTGCGCTTCTTGCTAAACTGGCAAGGTACTCATTGATTTGCTCGTCACTCACTTTATTTGGCAGTTCATTGAAATGAAAACAAAAGTGCGCAAGTTTGCGCCCATAATTATTAAATGTACTTCTGCTATGGCTGGAAAGTACAATCGTTTGGTCCAGTTTAGCATACAAACTTTTAAAGCCAGCGACTTCACGGCAAGCTTTTTCAACTAATGTTTCATTGTTTTTCATAAGGATTCTTTTTGAGTTTAGAATCCTTTTACGATAATTGTATTTGAATATCCTGCTTTATTAAAATTTTGAGAATCATTGCAAAGTTTTAATTTTGGAAAAACAATTCAAGATAAACAAAGAGGTTGTTAGTTCATTTGGGTACCTAGGATAACAATAGAATTTTAGAAACGTAAGAAAATTATTTATTCTGGTCTAAATGTGGACTAGTATACTAAATAAAAAATCGCAATTATCTAAAATATAGTTAATTGCGATTTATACCAGCGGAGGGAGGGGGATTCGAACCCCCGGTCCACCGTAAGGCGGACAACGGTTTTCGAGACCGCCGCATTCGACCACTCTGCCATCCCTCCTAATAAATAAATCCGTTTAACTTTTGTGAACTGTTTACGGAGTATCTACAATGGTCATCAAAATTTCAGAATATGAAAACCAAAAATAATTATTTTAAGTTGAAACCATAGGAAATATCTCTCTCATATTTTGTTATCAACCCCAATATATTCTTACTGTTATTGAATAAAAAATAATGGACCTGGTTTATTCATAGCACAGATCATTTCATTAATTACTCCGGAAATAAAATTGTACTGCTTCCAAAATCGGTATTATTTGTTTTTGGCTTCGTTTTTTTTACTGATATTTCCTGTTTTACTTTAATGGGTTTTTCAATTGGAGCTGGCTCGGTTTTAAGATGCCTTGCTTCAATAATCTTTAGCAGGTAATCTTTCATGTTGAGCCCATGTTCTTCGGCTTCTTTATCGAGTTGAAAATATAAATCAAGTGGAATTCTTGAGGCAATAGATTTCGTAATTTTTGATACCATAGCTGGCTTTACATTTAGATTAATTCTGATCGAAAATAATTTTGTTTTACAGTTTTTGCATTGTTCAATGTAAGTGTTACAAATATATTACAAAATTACTTTTTTTTGTCAATTGAAAAATTATTAAAATTGCAGATCAGTGAAATTGTAAATTACTTATTGCAGAAACAAACTTTTCTGCTTTCTGCATCATCGTAATATTTAAGTTTCATTCACTTCCTTTAATAATTTGATGGCGTCTTTTTCACCTTTCTCAATTTCAATTGTAAGATGTTCAATTGCCTTTTGTTTATTCCCGATCTTGAGCTGATACTTTGCATAAAAATAATGAAGCAAATCAACAGATTTATTTTCACTGAACGATTTTTGAAAATTTAATTCTGCCAGCATATTTTTATTTGTAAGCATATAATAAACTGCATGATTTCTGTATGAATAGGCCCTATCATTATTTCCTGTCTTTAACGCTCTGTCCAGGTATTCTTTGCCTTTCCCGAGATCCCCAATCAATAAATATGACATACCCAGGTTATCATTTGCAAAACCATGATTTGGGTTTAAATCGAGCGCTTTTAAAAACGAGTTAATACTTCGTGAATATTCATTTTTGCGTTGTTCATAGTAACCTATATTGTTAAAAACAAAAGCTTTTCTATTTGCATCATCAGTCAGGAAAATCATTTTCTGCAATGTGATGATTGCTTTCTCTGCTTCTCCTGCTTTATTTAATTTAAAGGCTTCTCTGAACAGTTTATTAAATGTTAAATGATTGTCCACACTTCTGAAATCAATTAAAGGCGTATGCGAATTAATATACGTAACGGATCGTTTAAATTCATCTTTGATTTCTGAAGGTAAGCGCATAAGCCACTCCGGATTTTCATTTTTTGAGAGCCAGGAATACAGCGCAAAAGCATATGCCATGATCTGATAAGGCATAACGGAGAAGTATCTCCAGGTTGTTTCCCACAAGCCATCGGACTTTCTTCCAACACTTATTAAGTTTTGAGCAAGAATCACCCCAAAGCCGAAATATATTCCAACCAGGTAAAGAAGTAATCCTCTGTCAATATTTGAGTCGTACTTTATTTTTGATTCATAAAGTTTAATCTTTAACGATTCCAGAACTATGCTGCTGACAAGCCTTTCAGTGTTTTTAAATAAACTTTTTGCAACAATTAATTTGTAATATGTTTTTTTCCCTTCTTCTGCAATTACAACAAGGTCGCAATCATTTGTATGTCCCTGAATTTCATAAGGCATGCCATTAATATCCCTTATATCTTCGCTGAACTGATAATTGATTCTGCTCTTATCAATCTTCAAAATTTTTGAAATATCATCTATAATTGCATTAATCGACAGGGGATTGGTTTTAAATGATTCAGGAAAATACTTTTCATCAATGTCAATCTGTATGTTGTTGTAACTTGGGTAATCATAGACTTTCAACAACCATTCAAATTTTTTATCCACCCAATTTCTATCATCCTCCTTAATTGAAGGTTCACTGGAATCGTTGTCATTATTGAATTTGAAAAGTTTCATTTCGATATTTAAATTGTATGCTCAAAATCCGGCTCCTGATTTAAAGGATACTAGTTATTAAAACAATGTGTCAATTCTCAGTTAATTTGTCTTCGGCATTTTTAATTGATTGCAAATCCCGTTCAAGTTTTTTGGAATCAATCGCACCTTTAAATCCATATACGAACCACGTTATTATTAAAATTTTTAAAACTAATCCCTTGTAAATGGTATTAGGATCAGCAAAGGCCGACATAATATTAAAAACAAGATACACGAAAAAACCCGACAGGATTGCTGGAAAAGGCTGATTCTCGCTCCAGGCTCCAAGCAATAAATATATAATAGCACCAATGCAGCAAGCAATTAATACAGGAATGTTCACACTTACAAAGAGTCCCAGGATTAAGCCAATTGTAAGGTTTAATCCAGCTAAAACATATAAAAGAACTCTTGCTTTCGTAATAGCTTTCTTTTTACTTTCAAGAAGTTCTTCTTTCTTTTTTACATTTAAAACAAATGCTCTCATCTCAGCTTCTGAACCACCTTGCGGGAATGCACAGTTCGGGCAGTATTTTTCGCTTTCTCTTAAACCTTTGGTTTTACAATAATAACATACACTCTTATCATTGATAATAAATTGATAATTTTCTTCAATGGACTGTGTATTATTATTAATTATAAATCCGCGCTTAATTAATTCTTCCAGGGCCGCTGAAACTTTTTCTTCCTGTTCAGTATGTCGGTTATGATATACTTTTTTTAATTCAATATCAGAATACTTTTTGAAAATAGTCGGCCAGTCATAATACCCCATAAATATTGTCTTAGTAAAATTTATTTAGTATGAAATCGAATTTAATGATCATATGTTGTATGCGCCGGCGGATTGGCCTGATTGATTATTCTTTTATAAATTTTTCAACGGCAAATCCTTTTTCATCTGTCACTTTAATAAAATAGATACCATTTGCAAGGCTTGATATATCAAGGGTTGTATTATTTTCTTGTGTAATAAAACTTTGTAATATTTGTCCTTCTATATTGGAAATTTCAATTGAAGAGTTTTGAGCCGATTCAATGAAGAGATTGTCAGTAGCTGGGTTGGGAAAGATTGAAATTTTTTCCTGGCTTGGAATTTCATTTAGATCAACACTTAAACCACAGAAACAATAATTGCAAAAAGTATTATTTAAATATAAAACGGTATCCATTTCTTTAAAGCAGGAGAAAGTATATTCATCTCCGCAGGTGCACATATTATTAACTAACGGATTGAATAATCCCCACCAGTAGATGCTGCCAATGCCTTCAACAACTGTATCTGGAACAAAGCAATTTATGCCATTGGCAAAACAATAGCGCTTTCTGTATTCACCAGTATAAAGTTTAATTGAATCAATTTTCGTTAAAACACGGGAAAAAGTATCAGGCTGCGATTCGATAAGCGAATAATAATAATGCATTGTATCGCCTACAGCAAGATTAAAGTCATAAAGTACCTGTTCCGGCTGATTTCCAATTTTAGTATAGATTTTTTTATTTTGTTCACGGAGCGCTGCATAATAAGTATTGTAAGAAGTTATCATGGTAGTATCCCAGTACCATATTGAATATATTTTTTTATAATTCATTGCATTGATAACAGTATCTCCCTTCAGTCCGAATCGGGTATGTGTCCTGGCATATGTAATAATATTATAATCATCAACGCTCCAGATTGAAGTAGTATCGGGAAAAGGATGATAGACAGATGTCTGGGCATTTGCAAAGATTGCAAGGCTTATAAACCCTGCAAAAAATAAAACCAGTTTATACATAGTAGGCATGTTATATGAGCATTAATTTACTTGTTTGCCTGATTTACTTAGTTATTATTATCAAAAATAGCTATCCAAATTCAGTAAAAAAAATAATTGATCGAAAAAATCAACTCCTTTTGAAATACTGAAAATATAAAAGATTAAATTTGTATAAATCTCAAGGAAACAGACAGGATTCAGCAGATTGATGATTGCTGAGTTTAAATTTAAATTTTTAATTCACCGATTACCGTATGAAATTAGTAATAACTTTTTTCTCTTTTTCCGGAGCATCAATCGTGGTTGCTGTTGCTTCTTTCATTTTTAATAACCATGTCATATTTTTACCTAAAACCCGCATGGTTTGCGTGCCCTCACCATCCTGCAGCACTTCTCCGGGGGCAGTGCCATGAATTACGTTCCAATAATTCGATGTGCTAATTATCATTTCTGAAATTGTTAAATAATGATTCAAACAATCAAGTGTTGATGAACCTCCTGTTCGGCGCACTGCAGCAACTGCAGCGCCTACTTTATGCCTGAATAAATTTCCGTTAGCCCCGCTCACAAAAAAAAGTCTGTCCAAAAAGGATTTCATTGTTCCTGCAACACCTGAATAATACACTGGCGATCCAATAATGATTCCGTCAGCATTTTTTAGTTGCTGTATATATTTGTTCAGGTCATCGGTTTTGATGGAGCATTCTTCATCTTTATTGAGAGCACAATTCCTGCAGGCCATGCAGCCATGAATCATTTTGTGTCCGATATGTAAAATTTCGAAGTCAATTCCATTTGCTTTAAGCTCATCACCAACAATATTCAGTGAATGAAATGTGTTCCCTTCCTTGTTGGGACTTCCGTTTATGGCAATTACTTTCATCGGGAAATATATTTAAAACTACATGAATTAAATTTATAAAAGATTAATTTCCGCAGGAATTATATGTTTGAATTCCATGATTTCTGCATATTTCTACCTGTTTAAAAAACTATAATCCATTAAAATGGTACGGAAGAATTGAAGCGTATTTTCATATCCTTTTGCATTCAGTTTTTTTTCAAATGCATTCCTTGCTCTATCTGCAAATTCAGGATTGGAGGTGTATGAATTGAATTGGTAATAACGCAAAATTTCTTTTAACGTTTCAATATCTTTTTCTGTAAGTTGTTTTACTGCGGGATATGCAGGTGTATATTCTTTCGGAGCATTTGCCAATACGGTTTCAGCCAGGGAAACTTTCTTTGATACACGAATAACAGTAGTTCCGGCAGCCATATCACCCAATCGTTGTCCGCGTCCATTGAACATAAGTGTTATAACCGAAACTGCTCCCCAAACAACAACATTGTCGACAATCCTGAAAAGCCAACGGATCATATAATTTCCGAACGATGCAGGTGCACCATCGATCCTAACAACTTTAATCTTTGCAACTCTTTTTCCAAGGTTCTGTCCATTATAAAAATACTCGAAAAGCAGATCATAAAACAATAATGGGAGGAACAATATTATTATAACCGAAGTTTGATGATCGAACGAAAACGATAAAAAGAAAAATATAATCATGAAATACGCAAAGAAAATACAATAGTCTATCAGGTGTGCAAGCATGCGATCGCCAATACTTGCAACATCATTTTCAATGTCAACATTCTGACTTGTATTTATCCTAAGGTTATCCATGAATTATTATCTGATACAAACCTACAATTTATTTTAATTCATATACCACTCAAAATTTCAATATAATAAAGAAAATTCCTTTTTTTTAATAAATCATATAAGTATAATCAGAAGTATGCGGATTCGAAATATTTGTTATTTTTGTTCGTACAGGCATATTAAATGAAAGAAATTGTTTTTGTAAACCGCAATGCTGACCGATGGAAGCAATTTGAAGATCTTCTGACTGGCACTGATCGGGATAATCCTGATAAGCTTGCTGACCTGTTTATACAGGTAACTGATGATCTTGCCTATGCACGCACTTATTATCCGAAAAGTACAGTTGTGAAATACCTGAATAATCTTGCATTCAGATCGCATCAGCTTATTTATGTCAACAAAAAAGAGAATAAAAAGAGACTTCAGCTTTTCTGGAAACAGGAATATCCGCTACATATTTTTGGGATCCGGAAATATATTCTCTTTTCACTGGCAATTCTTTTGATTTCTGTTATAATTGGTGTGATTTCAACATTAAATGACAATACATTTGTGAGGCTTATCCTCGGCGATTCCTACGTAAATATGACGCTTAATAATATTGACAAAGGTGATCCGCTGGCAGTTTATAAGGAAATGAACCAGGCCGATATGTTTCTTGGAATTACATTGAATAATATTCTGGTTTCTGTTTATGCATTTTTGTTCGGACTCTTACTGTCGGTGGGAACTGCCTACCTGATTTTTCAAAATGGAATTATGCTTGGTACCTTTCTCACTTTGTTTTACCAGAAAGGATTGCTAGGCAGCGCAATGCTGACAATATGGATCCATGGCACATTGGAAATTTTTGCAATCGTTGTGGCTGGAGCTGCAGGTATTATTCTTGGCAACAGTATTTTATTCCCGGGAACATACAGCAGGCTTGCATCGTTTAAACGAGGTGTGAAGAAATCAATTAAAACGTTAGTTGGGGTTGTTCCCTTATTTATGGTTGCGGGATTTTTTGAAGGATTTATAACCAGGTATACATCAATGCCGGTAGTATTAAGACTTGGGATAATACTATCATCACTTATTTTTATTGTGTGGTATTTCTTTATATATCCTGTTAGATTGTTTAAGAAAATTACTAAAAAATAAAATTTAAAATTAGCATTACACTTCAGACTCAAAACCCACGACTAAATGAATAACGAACACATCAACTTCAATGAACAAAGAGAATTCGGAATAATGCTGAATGCAACATTTTCTTTTCTCAGGCAAAATTTTTCAAAACTTGGCAAAGCCCTTATGTTTTATGCAGGCCCGTTTCTCCTGCTGCAGGCTATTGCAAAGGTCTATTATGATACCAATATTGGGAATATTAATGCATCAATGAGGATGCATGGCATTTCTGCATTTTATGAAAACTTTTTTATCTATTTCTCACTGTATATGATTGCAACGGTTTTAAGCAGCCTGATGATCATGACAACTGTTTATTCATATATAAAATTATATGTTGAAAAAGGGAAAGATGGATTTACGCTTGATGAAGTTTGGAAATATGTTACAAAATATTTTCTTCGAATATTCGGAGCTTCCTTTGTGGGTGGACTCGTAATTATTGTTGGGACTATATTGTGCATCCTGCCGGGTATATATCTTAGTGTTTCACTTTCGCTGATGATGGTTATAATTGTTATTGAAGATAAATCGTTCGGTGATGCATTTTCCAGAAGTTTTAAATTAAGTCATTACCACTGGTGGTGGATAGTACTGCTCTTGATAGTGATATATGCAATTATCTATGTCGTTAGCCTGGTATTTGCAATTCCTCAATTAATTATAACTTTCACATACCGACTTAATACGCTAAATCCTTCTGCTGATTATTCTGATACTACGCGATACCTGATGATATTTTTTACATTTATATCAACTTTTGTCACCAGCCTTATGATGTCAATAATTTATATCGCACTTGCATTTGAATATTTTAATATTGTTGAAATGAAGGAGAGCCCTTCACTGCAGCAGAAAATTGATGAATTAGAACAAAATTAAATTGTGGGTAAAAATTCAGTTTACATAAGTTTTATTTTTCTTACGCTATTTTTAGCTTCAGTTGCATATGCACATGCCGCATCTTTGAAAACTGACACAAACAGTATCCATGCAACTTTACCTACTGCAGAAAAAATCGATTCGTATAAAAGTAACAGCGACTTTGATTATGAAACAACAGTGGTTCCCTCTGAATCATTTGCTGAGCGTATTCTTGACTGGTTAGCACAAATGTTAAATAAACTTTTCAGTAATGAAGGAGCTGCACCATATATCAGATATGCTATTATTGCAGGTCTTATAATATTTGTTGTTTTACGGTTGATGAATGTAAAGGCGCAATCGCTTTTTTTTAAAAATCGAAAGCAACAGTCAATGCTCATAAACCAGGAAGAAATTGAACTAATGGAATCAGACCTTGATGAGATGATAAGGAAGGAAATTTCTGATAAAAACTTTCATCTTGCGGTGCGTTACTTATACCTGAAATTGCTGAAAACACTAAATACCAAAGAATATATAAATCTGCAGGTACATAAAACCAATTTTGATTTTCAATATGAAATGAAAGATAATCCATGCATTGAAGATTTTACAAAATTGAGCAGGGTATTTGAGTTTGTGTGGTATGGGGATTTTGCTGTTGAAAAGGAGATTTTTGAAAAGATATTCTCGGATTTTACTTCAATATTTAAGAAACTGAATGACTAGGAAAAGCTGGATATTTATTAGTATTGCTGCAGGCCTTTTTATTCTCCTGGTAGTGATTGAAGGCACACGTAAAAAGCCTTTGGACTGGCGCTACAGCTACAGCTGCAACGATAAAATTCCCTTCGGTTCTTTTTTGCTTAAGGATGTTTTGAAAAGTATTTATCCTAATAAAAAAATCACTGAAAATAACAGCGGATTGTATTTGTACTCCGACTATAATCCGGTACCCGAAAAATCTGAATTTATTTTTATTACAAAATTTTTTACACTTGATAAATTAGATTTGGATAAGATGCTGTCCTTTGCAGCAAAAGGAAATGACATATTTATTTCAGCAGAAGAATTCAGTGGAAATATCACAGATACACTGAAATTCAAGACTGGCTATAACTGGAAGCAGCCGATGGATAGCAATAAATATGCTGAGATATATTTCACGAACCCTGCATTGGCAGGTGATTCGGGATATAGTGTAAATACTAATTTTACAGAGTTTAGTTTTACATCATGCGATACTGTTTCAACAACTGTGATCGGGATGGATAAAAATAGAAATCCGAATTTTATCAGAATTCCTTTGGGCGATGGAAATATATTTGTCAATTCGACACCTTTGCTTTTTACAAATTATAATATTCTGTACGGGAATTATCGTTACCCGTTCACAGCATTGTCGTACCTGCATGGAAATGCGATTGTATGGGATGAACATTACAAACCGAATAAGCCTGATGTGAAGTCGCCTCTAAGGTTTATTCTTAGACAGCCTGCATTGAAAGCGGCATACTACCTGTTACTTATTGCAATAATTCTTTACGTGATTTTTAAAGGTAAAAGGAAGCAGCGTATTATCCCGGTAGTCATGCCTCCGAAAAATATGTCGCTTGAATTTGCGAATACACTTGGGCAACTCTATTTTAACAGTGGCAATAACAGGGATATTGCACTCAAGAAATACAGTTATTTCTGCGATTACCTTCGCAGTAAGTTTTATATTAAAAATATTTCAGAGGACACTGACTTATATCAAAATCTGTCGGAAAGAGCAGGAGTTCCTGTAGAAACAATTTCATATATTATTATTAACGCACGTATAATAAATAATCAGGCATGGATAAGAGACATTGACCTGATTGATTTCAATTCGAAAATTGAAGAATTTTATAATAAAACAAAATAACTATGGAAGAATTATTTGAATCACGCATTGATTTGACGGAATTGAACAACACAGTTGTAAAAATCAAAGAAGAGATTGGAAAAGTGATCATTGGACAGCAGCAAATGATTGATCTGTTTATTACAGCTATTTTGTCCGACGGACATGTGCTAGTGGAAGGAGTTCCGGGGATCGCCAAAACACTTGCAGCAAAACTTGTAGCGAAAACTCTTTCTGTTGATTTTTCACGCATTCAGTTCACACCGGACCTGATGCCATCAGATATACTGGGAACCTCCGTCTTCAACCCTTCTACAACATCGTTTGAATTCAAGAAGGGCCCTGTGTTTTCAAATATTATACTCATTGACGAAATTAACAGGTCGCCTGCCAAAACACAATCGGCATTGTTTGAAGTTATGGAGGAAAGGCAGATCACCATTGATGGAAATACCTATGTAATGAAAAGACCATTTCTTGTTTTTGCAACACAAAACCCGTTGGAGCATGAAGGTACCTATCGTTTACCTGAAGCACAGCTTGACAGGTTTCTGTTCAAAATAGAAGTTGGATATCCAAGTCTTGACGAGGAAATGAAGATTTTGCAGAGCAATAATGAACGCAAAGGAAAAAAAGAAATTGATGAAGTTGCACCTGTGATGAGTCTTGAGCAATTACTGAAGTACCAGGAATTGGTGAAACAAATTCTGATTGAAGATAATTTAAAAATGTTCATAGCTCAGATTGTAAATAAAACGCGTAACAACGGATCACTATACCTGAGCGCTTCTCCGCGTGCTTCTATAAATATTATGAATGCTGCGAAATCATTTGCAGCGATGAAGGGAAGAGATTTTGTAACGCCGGATGATATACGTGAAATGGTTCCTCATGTATTGAAGCACCGGATTATTCTTACTCCTGAAAAGGAAATGGAAGGAAGGACCCCTGATGATATTATTGAAGAAATTATCAGCAGTGTTGAAATCCCGAGATAAAGTAATACAAAGAATGAACTTGAATTATATACGCTAGTGTTATGTCCAGAATCAAATTACGCAATTGTCACACTGAGAAATGTCAGCCTGAGAATTGTCATCCTGAGTTTATCGAAGGATGATCGAAGGCAAATCGAAGTATGACCAGATAAAATAGTGGTTGTCATACTTCGACAATCACAACGTGACATCTAATTTATACTTAACTTAACATTTATTTGAATTTGATCAGATCATTATATATCAGTAACCGCTTTTATTTTTGCTTAATAGCAATTGCACTGGTATTTGTTTTAAGTTATTTTTTCCCAATATTACTGCCAGCTGCCAGGTTGCTGACCCTTGCACTTGCAGTATTATGCCTGATAGACCTGGTGCTGTTATATTCCATAAAAAAAGGAATTGAAGGTTTGCGTGGAACACCGGAAAAACTTTCCAATGGCGATCAGAACAGGATTTCCATTTCGTTGAGAAATAATTATCGTTTCATGATAAACCTTGAAATTATTGATGAGATTCCATACCAGTTCCAGGTCAGGGATTTCTCAATGAAATCAAAAATTTCATCCGGTGAAGAAAAGCATTTTCAATATATATTAAAGCCTGTGGAGAGGGGAGTATATATTTTTGGAAAACTTCGAATTTATGCCGGCACTGAACTGAATTTTTTCAACCGAAGATATATTGCCAATGAAGACGCTGAGGTGTCCGTATATCCTTCATTTCTGCAAATGAGAAAATATGAACTGCTGGCAATTTCGAACAGGCTTACTGAGGAAGGAATCAAGAAGATCAGGAACATGGGCAGGAACATGGAGTTCGACCAGATTCGCAAATACAATACCGACGATGATTACAGAACAATAAACTGGAAAGCTACTGCTCACAGGGGCGAGTTGATGGTAAACCAGTACGAGCAGGAACGATCACAACAGGTATACAGCTTAATAGATATGGGGCGCGTAATGAAAATGCCTTTCGAAGGAATGACATTACTTGATTATGCAATAAATGCAAGCCTTGTAATTTCGAATATTGCAATTTTAAAACATGACAAAGCGGGACTGCTTACATTTACAGCTGCTGTTGATACTTTCCTGCATGCCGACAGAAAAAAGAACCAGATAAAGAAAATACAGGAACTTTTATTTAAGCAGGAAACTGACTTTCTGGAATCCAATTATGAAATGCTTTACATAAACGTTAAACGGCGCATAAGCCAGCGTAGCCTTTTATTGTTGTATACAAATTTTGAAAGTATCACTTCCATGCAAAGGAATCTAGGATTCTTAAAACTACTGGCACAAAGCCATTTGCTTGTTGTGATTTTCTTTGTTAATACAGAGATACAAGGATTGCTTTCTGAGCAAACATCCACACTTGAGGAAATTTATGTTAAAACAATTGCCGAAAAAATATTTCTTGAAAAAAAGAAAATAGTAAAAGAACTCAACAAAAATGGTATACACAGCATTCTTACTGAGCCAAAAAACCTCTCGGTTAATACCATTAATAAGTATCTTGAGTTGAAGTCGCTTGGTTTAATATAAACCAGACAATCGTAATGCGTATATTATAATAAATCCTGCTGCAGTGATAAACATCATGTAAATACTCATTTTCCGTGTGAACGGGATTGGAAAAAAAGCATAAACTATTCCAATTGCAAGTGTAATTGTGAAAGGTATTATGTTAAAATTTTCCTGAATCGATTTCGTGAAATTCAAATGAACTAGTTCATATACTGCCCTTGTCATACCACATAGCGGACAACCGATTCCGAATAATCTTTTGTGAATACAAACAGAGTTTGATTCGTTATATACCCAGCTAGCTGGGATGTGAAGAATAATCACAACTAGAATTGTCAAAAGAATTATTAGGAATATTTTCTGATTTCGCTTAGCGATATTTTGACGAACCATTAGCCTTTTCTGAATAAATTACCAGTATGAGATTTTTAAGTAAATATATATGATTTTATGAAATCAATTATTTAATTTATATAAACGCCAATCATCGTTATGCAAAATTTGCCGGAACTTTTAATTCACTTCTGTCTTAACATGTTAAGAAAAAATATTTTTTATAAATTATTAAAACTTAATCAGAATTTAATTTAATTACTGATTCAATGTTGCAATTTTGTGTATTATATACTAAAGCCAGTTATTATGAAAGCCACGCAACAGCTAAAAGATGAGCATGAAGATATAAAGCTTATGCTTTCTGTAATGGAAAGAATTATTAATAAATTAAATAATGGCGAAGTTTTGGACATTGAGTATATGGGGAAGGCAATTGACTTTATTACTGGATTTGCCGATAAATGTCATCACGGAAAAGAAGAAGAGGTTTTATTCCCCGCTTTAATAATGAAGGGTATGTCGGCAGATACTGGTCCTATTGCAACTTTGCTTAATGAACATCAGCAAGGAAGAGCATTGGTTAAAGATCTTAGTGATGCATTTGACAATTTTAAAAATAGAAATTCAAAGGCTTTACACAAAATTGTTGATAATGCTTTGAATTACATAATACTACTGCGTGGCCATATAGCTAAGGAAAATGAAGTGCTTTTCAGGATGGCTGACAGGTTACTTAACGAAATTGAGCAGAATGAAATAGCTGAAATTTTTGAGAAAATTGAAGTTGAGAAAATTGGTCTTGGAAAACACGAGGAATACCGCCATCTTCTTCAAAACCTAAAGTTATTTTACCTGACTTAAGCGGCCGGCTTATAAAACTTTTCAAAAAAGCTGAAAATATATATTCGGATAATGTAAAACAGTTTTTCATTCAATTAACTTTTCAATAATCTTTCCTACAGTTTTAGCTCTGTTTTCACGATTGCCACCAGTAATATCCTGGGTTATCTCAGTAAGAATATATACTTGTAATTTGTTTTTTTCATAATCCAACTTATAATATACAGCAGTTATTGCGCCCCATTCCATGCGGCTAATATTACGACTTCCCCTGATATAATCATCTTCATAATCATTACTCGTAATAGTATAGCCCAAAGATATTAATGCTGTTTTAATATAATCAGTAAGTTCTTTATTTGTAATTATCGTATCCCGTTCAAAATAATATTCACTGGCATTTTCACTTGTCCAGTAAGGAGCTTTTAGTTCATGATATTCGGAAGAATATTTGTTGAAATCAATAACTGTGGACGTTTTTGGAAAGTCGCTGATTTTAGCGACAGATAAACAACTTGATATTGTTGTAATAAGGAAAAGTAATATTACAAACTTGACTAAATTATTTTTACGCAACATTCATTATCAATTTATATCAGTTCTTCTATAATTAAAAAGTCAGCAGCACCGCGGGTCGGCCAATAGCCTGAATAAAAATAGCAACAGTTGATCTTTATTGCTTCAATGCAGCTTTCGTAAAAATATAATCAGGAATAACCTGATCGAATAAAATACTTGTGATTTTAAATTCAGTGCCATTGCCTTCTTTCAGCATGTCCTTGTAAACAAAGGTGTATGGGAACCAGCGGCCCTGAGCATATTTCACATCTTTATAAACAATTTTCTTCAGCAGTGACCCACTCTTGGCATACAATTCCTGTTTTAAAGGAACATACCTTGCGGTGTCGACCCACATTTTTTGAGAATAGTAAGCAACATCAGTAACCTTCGCTGTAAGTTCAATAAGCCAAGCTTTGCGGCCTCCTGCAGTATCCGTCCCGATAAGTTTTTCGCTATAGATATCTGTCATCTTGCGGTCATCCATCATATCTTCATATGAAAGATCGGAACCCATAACTGATTGTCGCAGCAAATTACCGGAGATCTGAATAATGCGGTCGGTTGAAGGGGAGTAGATCCACAATTGTCCATCCAGCTTTAGCATTTTTGTTCCTTTGTCTGTAGCTGGCGAAAGATATTCTGTGAATGATTTTTTGGTTCCTTCCGACCATGTTTTTGAAGTGATGATGCGGGTGACGCGCTTTCCATTAATTGTCATTGATGCTTCAACGATGCGGTTCTTTGATGACATGTTCTTGTCAACCTTATCAAGAATGGAGAATTTGACCGGATTGATAAAACCCAGTAATGACACGCCTATCAGGATAAAAAATATTTTCTTCATTTTATGATGCTTTTAAATCATACTTCCAGTTCTTTAAATAATTGAGCTGTTTTTCTTTTGTAGATTCCAAGACCAGCAAGGGCATTGCCAAGTACCATAGAAACCAGACCCGGAATAAAACCAATATAGAAAGCAGTCGGAGTTACGATAGCTCTTGCCACTGAAGGCATCATAAGGGTAGAGTTTCTCATAAAGCTTCCGATATTAAGTCCGACATTTTGCAGGAAGTATGAAATTGCAAGACCAATAGCTGTTCCTACAACAGTGCCTATAGAGCCAATCAAAATTCCTTCATAGATTATAGTTTTAAAGATGTGGGTTTTTCCTTCGCCTAAAGCAAGTCGTACTCCAAATTCATTGTAGCGGCGCAAACTGCCCAGTAATCCTGCATTCCAGAGAACTACTGACATTGCAAATACAAAAATAGAAATCATTATTCCTCCTATTACCTTCATATAATCCAGTAATTCGGCCATGCCTTCCTGGTCTCTCAAAGTCAGCATTACAGGAGCAAATTCATCTTTTGAATTTTCGTATTTTGTATTAAATGATTTCGAAATCAATGCAGCTTTTTCATTATTATACTGACCGTCGCTGAAATAACCAAGAACCTCGCTTGCGCCATCTTTCATAGATAGGGCTTCCTGGGCATCAGCAATATCGGTAATGATTGCACCTCTGTCGATAGCGGCTGAGCCAAAGCTCACTGTTCCAGCAACAGTAAAATTTTTAAATGCCATACTGCCATCCATTGTTGTACCGAACAATGTAAATGTATCACCGGGGTTGATTTTAAATTTCTCAGCAAATGCATTTGTGATTAATGCTTCAGAAGGCTTGGCAGGCATCTTGCCTGATACGATTGATTTTTCAATATTGAATCGTTCTTTTTCTTTCGAATCTTTTGAAAATAAATCAATGGCCCAACCAATTACAGGGCCCTGGGCGCGAGTTTCGCCGGAAGAATCAGGAAAATCAATTAGTGCACCAAAGCGGATTCGTTTCACCCAATCTATTTCAGGGTTACTCGTTTTAAGTTGCTGCATTAATTTATTCACTTCAAGAATTGCTAATTCATTAGGCATCTGATCTGCATCTTTTGCATAAGCGCGTGTCATCACTTTTAAATGACCGGTATTAAAATTTGCATTCAATGAAATGGATTCTCCCATGATGCCATTCATCCAGCAATATAAAATTACAGTAAGCATAACGCCAATTGCAACTACAATCACCGGAAGCAAACTCCTGCTCCTGTCGTGGATTATTCCTTTTAATAAAAATTTTATCATTGTATTTTTCCTTTCAAAGCATCAGTGGGTTTCATTTTTGAAATTCTCCTTGTCGGGAAATAACTTACAATTGTTGCTGAAACTATTACAAGAACAATTGAAAATAGTATCAGGCCGATACTGTAGACCGGAATAATTTTATCGGCAATTGCGAGGCCATACGAGTCAGTGGTTTTTGGCATGGGGATACCGACTGAATTTAAATAAGCCAGTAATGGAATTCCATAAACCGATCCGAGCAAAATTGCTAAAATGCTGTGCGCACTTCCTTCAATTGTGAAAATCTGAATTACTTTACTCCTTGTCATACCAAGTGCTATATACGTTCCGATTTCTTTTTGCCTCCTGAAAATTGAAAGCACTTGCGTGTCGAAAATGGCGAGCAAAGCAATGGCTAGAAGAAGTCCATATATCACCATCGAGCCACCTTTCTTCGCCTGAATAACATCATCAATATCTTTTAAAAGAAACTTCAAATCTTTAAATTTCCAGTTATCAATATCTCCGCTAACATATTTTTCATTTGTGATGAAAAGCGTTGCTTCGTTCGTAAGGCCTGTCATTTCCTGCAAGTCAGAAAGTGGAATCCAAATCTGGTTGTTGTCCACCGCAGGAACATTTGCAGAAAAGATATCCATAATCTTTATTTCCTTTGCATCGAAAGTGCCGTTCTTGTCGCGCCAGCGAATCAAAACATTGTCGCCTTTTTTTAGTTTAGCTGATAAAGCCATTCGTTTTCCGATAATAGCAGGAATAATATTTTCCTTTGTTTTCAAAGATGTTGAGGGAATTTTAACAATGGTTTGTGCAGTGTCAATCCCTTTGAGCAATACATTTTCCATACGGCCCTCAGGGAAAATCGTAGCTTGTGTAATTAAAACAGGAGTGAGTTGTTTTGCATCAATAAGCGGAATAATTTTTCCGGTAATGGGTGCATGGGCATCCTGTAAACAATAAGGATCATAAGGGTCGTAGGCTGAATGCCAAAGTTGGCCGTTGCCAATTTCCCATTCTTTGGTGTCTCTGCGTGCCTGGCTATTCCATCCATCAAGCATGCCATTGTAAAAGATAATTACAACGAATGCAAATGACAGTACGGTTACATTCAGCCAGGTTCTGAGGCCTGCACCAATTAAATTGCGGAAAGCTAATTTTATTGCTATCATATAAATTAGTTTTGAGCATTTTCAATTTTCATATCGCTTTCAACTTCTCCATCTTTCAGCGTGATGACACGGTTAAGATACTGCATCACTTTTTCATCATGCGTTGCAAAAATAAAAGTTGTGTTGAGTTCTTTATTCAGGCGCTTCATCGTTTGAATAATGTGATGAGAATTTTTTGCATCCAGGTTAGCCGAAGGTTCATCAGCCAGAACAAGTGAAGGATGTTTTACCATGGCTCGTGCAATTGCCACCCGCTGGCATTCTCCGCCCGATAACTGCGAAGGCCTGGATTTTACTTTATCTGTAAGTCCGACCCAATCGAGGGCTTCCATTACAGCTTTTTTTCTTTCCGGAAAGGTTTTTTTCTGAAGAAGCAAAGCAAATTCAACGTTTTCAAAAACATTGTAAACCGGCAATAAATTATAGGTCTGAAAAATAAAACCGATATTCAAATTTCGCAACATGGCCGCCTGCTTGTGCGATAGCGACATGATTGATTTGCCTATAACATTTGCATCGCCATCGGAAGGAATATCCAGTGAACCAATAATGTTCAGAAGTGTTGTCTTGCCTGAACCGCTTGGGCCAACTATACCAGCGAATTCTCCTTCCACAAATGAAAGATTGATATTCTTAAGAGCAGTGAACTCACCATTACCGACCTTATATCTCTTGGAAAGATTGCTGATTGTAATAATCGGATTGTTTTCCATTTTGTATTTTTTAATAATTGTAAACCAACATTATTTGAAGCCCTTTTCCTGAATAAGCATTGCCTGTATTCCCCTGTTGTGGCAGTAGAAAATTTTCAGGGTTCCAGTATCCCATCAGGTAAAGAGAAATATTTTTGAAATTATGATTCCAGTTTACGAAATTGTATGAGGCATTATTTTTCCAGTCGTAGTAAACAATAGCATTCATGTTGTCCACTATTCCTAAAGGATAGCTTAATGATAAGCCTGAAAAAAGAATATTGTGGCTGAAAGCGAATGCCTTTTTATCGCTTGCTGCCAGCAACTGCTCAAACACTACATTCAAGCCTTTACCAATTTTATAGGTATTATCTGCGCCAATATTCAGTATTTCCTGGTTGGTAAGGTCACCAATATTTTTACTTTTATTTATCCATGCGCCTTCGAACCAAACACCAAAGCCAAAATCCCATTTGCCATCAATGCCGATTCTGTTCTCAGGAACCTCTGCATAGGATGGAATAGTATTGCCCATATCACGTGTGTCTGTAACGCGATAATGATATGTTAATGCAACTTCACCTTTAGGAATTGGATATTGAAAACGGGTTCCCGCCTCAGGAATGTTTTTATGTGTTTTACCAAAATCCCAGGGCCGTGGTTTCGTATTGCCATATAAACACCAGATCCATAAATTCGCATTATTCAGAAAATAATAGCGGCCAAGCATTCCCCAAACTCCATTAGTAAGTTTAAGCGGATCGCGTGGATCCAGCTGGTCGAACCACATCAGTGGCCGGAGTAGGGTAGCGGAACCAAAATTTATTTTTTGTAATCCTAACCTTAATTCCAACTGCTTAGTTGAATATCTCACCCAGGCCCTATATGGTGCTATATTACCGTCTGTTGAAAAAGAATCAAACGGATGACTCGCACATGCACCGAAAATGTTTGCTGAAACTTCTAAATCGATAAGCTTTTCTTTTGCGAGGTTTATGCCATAATGTAATGATGGAATATAGCGTCCACCTATAAAAGCTGGCAGGGGACTATTATGATTATAATTTCCCCACACAGATATTTGTCCGGTAAAAAGTAATTTGTCTTTGATAGTTCTTGCTGAATCCTGCGCGATACATATGTTTCCAATCAATAAAAGAAACCCAGTATATATTATGGAAATATAAATTTTCATTCAAATATTATTTGCGAAGAAATTCCGCATATGAATAAATTAATACTTCCAAAGTAAATTGTAAATGGAATAAGGGATATCATCTGTGTGTGCATAAAGTGTTAAAATTAATTACACTTTAAATTCAAACCAGAACAAAGATAAAAAAACAATTCATTATCCAATCATCATTCGATACCTGCTAATACTGCAACGTAGTTTTTGCGATATTTTTTCGCGCATTTCGGACAGCTATTGTGCCACGTATAATACAAATATATCAAACTGGGAAACAGGTGATATTAATACGGTGTTAGCTTCACATTAATATCGCATTAAGATTAAAAACAGTAAAAGAAACTATATCTGAAAATCCAACTACATATGAACTGAAAGTAAGATTTATTAAATTTATCATAGCATTTTTATTCGTATTGACTGTATAAATGTGTGTAAGAGCTTCTAATTCGTTAAAAGATAAAATCGTCTGTCACTAAGGAAAATTGTCAGTGTCTTTACTAAAAAGGCAGAGGATAGGACTTCGCAATCTTATCAGCAAACTGTATTGCACTTTATGCATAATGGTTAAATGTTAAAATAAATATTAATTTTGACTGAATTTTATTTTTTGCAGAACAGATGTTTTTTAATTATCAATCGCTAAATTGACAATAACCTGATGAATCCAAAACTGAGGTTTTTTCGAATCAATTTAATTTTAGTTCTATGTTCCTGTAATTTCATTTTTCTTCATTCGTTTGCACAGGATTCCGATAGTTTAAAAATCTGCGAATCGAAAGACAGCCTGATAAATAAATGTGAGAAGCTTTATAGTAATGGCAGCTTGGATAGTGCTATTTCATTGGCCAAAATTATTTTGAAGTCCTGTGAAAGTATTTCTTCCGAACAGGCAGAAAAGCTTAATAATCTTTGCGGTAATGTAAGCGAAGATATTGGTGATTATAAAAATGCAATGTATTATTACGACAAAGCATTTACCTATGCCATTCAGATTAAAGATTTAAAAACCGTTGCGAATGCTTTAAATAATATTGGAAATATCTATTACCGCTGGAGTCGTTATGATAAGGCAGTTATTTACCACAAACAGGCTTTGCAGATTCGCCGATTCAATAATAATAATGCCGGAATTGCATCATCATTTAATAATCTGGGCAATGTATATTTCAGTTGGAAAAAATATGACAAAGCTCTTGAACAATACAAAAAGGCTCTTGCAATAAAAAAGACTATAAAGGATTCAACAGAGGTTGTAAATATCCAGATCAATATAGGTAGCGCATACCTGAGCCTGGGAAAACTAAGTAGTGCTGAAAAGAGCTATAACATTGCTTTTGAAACTGCACAACGACAAAAAAATATTGTGTTGCAGGCCGACTGCCGGATTAATATTGGCTATATAAGGTTTCTTCAGGCAAAGTATGCTGATGCTATTACAATTTATAAAAGTGTTTATTTAATTTCCACACAAAATAATTTTAAGCTGGAAGAACTTATGGCATGTAAGGATCTTGCCGAAGCATATTATGCATGCGACAGTATAAAATCGGGCGATTTTTATTTTCAGAACGCATGGTCACTGGCTGAAAAGAACGATTTGAAAGGAGTTCTGCTGGATCTGATGACAATGAAAATGGACCGGATGGAAAAGGAAGGTAAAATACCGGAAGCATTCTTATTGCTTAAACAATCCAAAAAGCTTAGCGATAGTATTTTTAACGAGAATTCAATGATGCAGATTAACGATCTTCAATCCATTGAAAAGGCTGAGAAACAACTCAGGGAAATTCAAATTAAAAACCTGCAGCTTAATTTGCGCGAAGAAGAAATTTGGAGTCTCAGGCAATTTATGTTTTTGATTGTAGCAATTTTAATTATCGGCATTTCTGCATTAATAATCATATTTAAATACCGAGAAAAGAAGTCCCAACTTGCAAATATCAGACAGCTCCATAAGTCAATGCAAAAGGCGCTGGCAGCTCAGATGAACCCGCATTTTATTTCCAACAGTTTGAACAGTATTCAGAAATTTTTCCTTGAAAATGATGTGGATGCTGCTTCGACATATCTCAATAATTTTGGAAGTCTGATTCGTACTGTTCTCAACAGTTCCATGACAGATTTAATAACGTTTGAGGAAGAAATCCAGATTCTGAAATTATACGTTGAACTTGAATCGTTAAGGCTAAATAAGGCAATTGAATTAACAATAGAATCATCTGATGACATTGAATTCGAAAAGAATAAAATACCACCTCTGTTGCTGCAACCTGTTATTGAGAATGCAATCTGGCATGGAATAGCACATCACAAGGAACCAGGGAAAATAAATATCCATTTTTCGGTTGAAGGTAAGTTTGTTAAATGCTCTATTACTGATAATGGTATTGGGCGAAATCAAAGTAAACAATTGAATGCATATAAAAAATTATCAGGAAGAAAATCCTATGGCTTGCAGCTGGTGCAGGATAGATTGCAAATAATGAATGCCGGCAAAAAAGAATATACTTCCATGATCGTGGAAGATTTATATGAAGGAGATGTTCCTAGTGGTACTAAAGTTTTATTATTCATCCCAATATTATGATAAGGATTGGTATTATTGATGACGAGAAACATGCGCGTGATGCGATGCGTGCAATGTTATCAAGAATTGACGAAGATCTGACAATAGTATTTGAAGCTGCAGATGTTGAAACTGCTATTGAGGCTGTTTTAAAGCATACCATTGATCTTTTATTTCTCGATATTCATTTGCAAACCGGAAATGGTTTTCAAATTCTTGAACGCTTACCTGAAAGGCCTTTCGAAGTGGTGTTTGTAACTGCTTACAATCAATATGCAATTGAAGCATTTCAATTTGCTGCATTGAATTATATTTTAAAGCCAGTAAAACTTTCAGATGTAAGAGAAAGTATCAGCAGGGTTAAAAGCAAGAATCACATGAATCCTTCTAAAGATCAGTTGCAGGTAGTCCCGAATAATTTTGGTATCGAAGATATTAAGCAGAAAAAAATTACACTCCCGTGTGGGAATGAATTTATAATTATAAATATTTCGAGAATTATTCGTCTTGAAGCAAACGGAAATTATACATGGTTCATTATTGATAACAATGAGAAATACCTTGTATGCCGCACTATGAAAGAATATGAAAATTTGTTGTGTAAAAATGGTTTTTTCAGAATTCATCAAAGTCATATTGTGAATATAGACCAGGTTACCAAATTTCATAAAAGCGATGGTGGAGAAGTTATTATGTCTGATGGGTCAAATATACCAATTGGTCGAAACAGGAAAGATGAATTCATTAAACTTTTTCGAATATAAAATTTTGTTTGCTAAGTAGAATATACCATCTGTCACCTAAAAGTTACTGATCAGTAACTTCCCAAAAATTACTCTTTCTATAGACCTTATATTTGGATTATTGAAAAATTTTCCAAACCGATAACTATATGAGATTCCCAAAAGTTCTCTTGTTGTTTTGCACTTTCCTCAGTTTTTATTTTTCGCAATCTGTTACTTATTCTCAGGATGCCACTTTATCCGCAGCTAATGGTGGTTTTGAAGAAAACAAGGGGCAGATCTATGATGATTTGGGGAAATTCCGGAGAGATGTATATTATGTTTCCGAGTATTCAGGGGCAAAAGTATATTTCACCAATGAAGGGGTAGTATTTTATTTTAATAAAATAGAGGCATCAGAGTATGACAAAATCCGTGCAGGGAAGATACCAAATCCATATACTGATAAGGAATGGGAGTCGATAATGTATAAGATATCCCAGGGCACATATGATGGAGATATCGTAAAAACGAATGGGGAGTATTACCGTATAGATATAAATTTTCCAGGCGCCACTCTAAACAAACCTGAAGGAGAAAAAGAGAAATTAGAGAAGCGGCATTATTACAATGCGAATCACCCGGATGGATTGCGGGATGTACCACTGTTTGAGAAAATCAGATATAAAGAAATATATCCAGGAATAGATTTGGTATTTTATTCGAAGTCAGGGAAATTAAAATACGATTTTGAGATATCGGCCAATGCAGATCCTAGGCAAATAAAAATACTGTACAAAGGAGAGGACAGTGTAAAGATAGATGCATCAGGCAATGCAGTAGTTCATATACTACCAGGAGAGATCATAGAAAACACACCTGAGAGTTATCAGAATGGAAAGCAAGTAGATTCCAAATTTATAGTATCGAACGATACCATAAAGTTTGAACTGGGCCACTATGACAAGAGTGAGCCTTTAACGATAGATCCAACCTTAGCCTGGTCCACGTATTTTTATGATAATTCAGCAACAACAGCCGCGTTTACCTATACGAATCCATCGTGGGATTCCAATGGCAACATGTATGTGGTATTAAACACCTATGCAACGACCTTTCCAACCGTAAATCCGGGAGGCAGTACGTATTACCAATCGGCAGCAGGGAGTACAGGCCTGCAACTGGTCATCATGAAGTTCAACACGAGCAGACAAGTAGTGTGGTCGACCTATTATGCAGGCAGTGCATCTTCACAAACAAAATTCACGAATCAATCAGTAGCAATAGATCAAAGCAATAACCTTTATGTAATCGGTAGTGTGTTCTATGTATATGGTTGTCCTTGCACCTTGCCATTACAGGATATGGGCGGTGGTGCGTATTATGAAACAGAACAGGGCAACAACCGGAATTTCATTTTAAAATTTTCATCAGCAGGTGTAAGGCTGTGGGCCACGATGTTTAATAAAACAGCAGGAGCCTCAAGTTCAGGATTGGAATTATCGGGAATCACCATTGATAAGAATAATAAACTCTTAGTTACAGGATGTACTTATACACCATCAGGCGGCTGGAATCCGATGCCATTGGTAAATCCGGGAGGAAGCTACTATTACAAAGGCGCACCAGTTGAAAGCCAGGTACCCACGCTTCATCGATTTACAACGGCAGGAGTACTGGAATGGAGCACATATATCAGTCAGGGCGCCGCAGGAAAATATTGCGGAAGCTATTCATGCCTTGCGGTAGACGGCAGCAACAATATCTTTTTAAGCAGCGATGCAAGTTCAAGCTATACCACGGTAAACCCAGGAGGAGCTTATGTAGATGGCGTAGAAGCAGCAAAAGGGAGGAAACTCTCAATCTTTAAGTTCGCATCGACAGGGGCTTTAAACTGGTGTACCTTGTATGGAGGGATTGCGAGTGCCAACAGCATATTGTGGCAGGACACAAGGGACATCAAGGTAGCATCTAACGGAGATGTAATATTAGCGGGAAGAAGTAATACCACAGATTTTCCGACCTATGATCCGGGTGGTGGCGCCTATATGAAAACTACGTTATCGACAGGAAGCACGTCTGTATATGATGGAGTGATATTGCAGTTTTCGAATGGCGGCGTAAGAAAATGGGCGACCTATTATGGCGGCAATGGTACGAGTGATGGGACAGATTTTTGGGGATTAGGCATTGATGCAAGTAATAATATTACTGTATCAGGTGTGAGTCGCAGTCCTTCATTTCCTACGCTCTTCAAAGCAGGCAGTTATAACCAATCATCAATCACAGGTTCATATGCAATTGTCTTCGCACAATTTAATATTAGCGGAGTAAGGCAGTGGGCATCCTATTTTGGTGATCAGACATGGATATCAACAGGTGGATTTGGATTAACAAACGGAGCATGCGGAGCAAAAATAGTACAGTGCGGTTACAATGATAATGCTTATTCCATCACCACAGTTGATCCGGGTAGCGGAGCTTATTATCATTCAACCAAAGAGGCTGGAACCGGGCAAACGGATATTATTATTGAATTCAGTGAAGGATTACCTGCTAATGTATCAATTAGCGCTTCAGCAAATACTGTTTGTGCAGGAACCAACATTACTTTTACTGCAACCCCAACAAATGGAGGTGCAAGTCCATCGTATCAATGGTATTTGAATGGCAGCGCAGTCGGCACAAATAGCCCTACTTATTCTAACTCGGGATTAACAAATGGCAGCACTGTATATTGCATTATGACATCTAACCTTGGTGGCTGTGTGTTAAATAACCCTGCTACATCAAATACAGTTACAATGATCATAAACACTGCTAATTTAACATTTACTACACCTTCTAATATTTCAGTAAGTAATGATCCCAACTTGTGCAGCGCAGTGGTATCATATACCACACCAACTGCATCAACCAGTTCTGTTACAACCACAGCTTATACCAATACTTATAATTATTCTGGATCTATAGTTACCTGGACGGTGCCGACCGGGGTAACATCAATAAATGTTACAGCAAAAGGGGCACAGGGTGGCTCAAATGGAGGTACTGGAGGCACAGGAGCTATCATGTCGGGTACTTTTGGTGTTTCTGCGGGACAGGTATTATCAATATTAGTTGGACAACAGCCTACAGGCGCTGGAAGCTATGCTGCAGGAGGAGGAGGTACTTATGTTGCATTGGGTGGAACCTATGCTACGGCTACTCCACTTATTGTGGCAGGTGGTGGTGGTGGTTCGGTTTCTGGTACCGGTGGTGATGCTTCAACCAGTACTAGTGGAAATGGTCCTGCTCCAGGTACTTTAGGAAATGGAGCTCCAACAACTTCATGTGGCGGCGGCGGCGGCGGATTCTATTCTTCAGGAGGAAATGATAATTTAACTTCTCCGACTTTTATCTCGTATGGTGCAGCAGGTTTCAGGCAAGGAGGAGCAGGTGGACTTGCTACAGGATATCAATCAGGTGGATTTGGAGGAGGAGCGGCTGCTAACTATTATGGATCCTGTAATATGCGGGCTGGAGCCGGCGGGGGATATAGCGGTGGAAGTGGTTTAAATAGTGGGGCGGGTCAAGCTGTCGGATATGGAGGAGGTTCATATAACGGAGGTACAGGTCAAAGTAATTCTGTAGGGAATACAGGCAATGGTCAGGTAGTAATAAATTATAATCAAACAACAGGATCAGTTGTAGCTGCAACGGTAACTCAAACAAGTGGCTTACCATCGGGTTCAACATTCCCTGCAGGGACTACTACTAATGTTTTCAGTGCTACTGATGGAAATGGATGTACTGGTACAACAAGTTTTACCGTGACGGTGAATGCAGCTTCCTCTGTTGCACCAACTAGTATTTCAGGTACTACAATAATATGCAATGGTACATCCACTGCATTGACTGCTGTGGGTGGTGCTGATGGTGTTGGTGCAAATCTTAACTGGTACACCGGTGATTGCGGAGATATATACACTCAGGAATGGTTTACTCAACCTTTTGGAAGCGGAAGCACCAATATAAATTCAGTAAATGGAGTTTTAAATGTTACTTCGACAACAAATGATCCTATGATTTTTATGAGCGGGCTTGGATCATTTGCACCTTCAACTTATAAGTACATTCAAATTCGGTACAGGGTTACTGCAGGGGCAGCAGGTACTGCTGAAATTTTCTTTTATAATGCAAATCATAATTATGCTGTTGGCGGAGAATCAGCATCAGGTGCGCTTGTCAGTGACGGTGCCTGGCATATTTTAAATATTGATATGACTGCCGATCCCGATTATACAACTGGTGGAAATATTACTGGTTGGCGATTTGACTGGTCATCAGCGAGTGGCGTAACAATGGATATTGACTATATATCTCTAGGTGCCGGATTGGCGATAGGTCAGGGTTCTCCCATCTCAGTTAATCCGAATGTTTCAACAACGTATTATGTATTACGAAGCGGTGCATGCAATACTACTGCCTGTGCTTCTCAGTTAGTAACAGTAAGTTCTCCTTCAGGTACATCGCCTACCAGTTTATCTGCAGGTGATTATGTTTGGTCTGGAAATACCAGTCTTTACTGGGGGGCAACGTCAAACTGGCTCACTTATAATGGAAGTACTTTTTCATCAGCAGGCGCTATTCCAACAAGTTCGAACAATGTTTTTATCCGTGCATATGCAGGGTGTGCATCAAATGCAGCACATATAGCATCAGGCAGCTCTGCTAATTGTAATAATCTTACAATTGAGACAACTTTAACTATGGACAATACTTCATCAGAATTAAATGTCTATGGAAACTGGACTAATAATGGCACATTTGTGGAAAATAAAAACACGGTTATTTTTAACGGACCATCAAATGTTGCAATTGCAGGTTCGAATGCCACTTCGTTCTATAACCTGACTATAAATAAATCATCATCTGCAAATGTTACAAATAATATTTTTCCTCTGACTGTTGGCAATGATCTTATTGTTAATAGCGGTGGTCAAATGACTTTAAGCTATTCAGGCAGCGTTTGGTCTCTAATCAATAATAATTTCACTGTTAACTCCGGAGGTACATTTAACCACAATGTTGGCTGGAATGGTTATGCCCTGAACATCGGCGGAAATATGGCTATTGACGGAACTTATTCACGTGCTGGTTATGCTCCGTTAATAAATATGATTGGCTCCGGAACCAAATATATCAGGGGAACTAATTTAGGTTACTTAACATTGAAGAACGGCGATTTTTATGCGAATGGTACAGTTGGCTGCGATAACAATTTTTGGGCAATGTGGGGAACAGGTGGTTCCTTCCATACAAATGGAAATTCAGTGACAGCTTCTGCAGGTCTTTATAATGACGGTGGTACCGTATATGTTGACGGTGGCAGTCTTAATATTACAGGTGGAGGTATCAATGTGGGATATGCAGGCATTGACGGTGCAATGAATATTTCATCAGGAACTGCAAACTGCGACAGAATGAATGTTGGTGATGGTACAAGATTAGGTGCCGTAACCCATTCAGGAGGTACTGCCAATATCAACGGCAATATTATAATATACTCGTCATGCACATACACATGTTCAAATTCGCCGGCTATTAATGTCACAGGCGACTGGACAAATAACGGCTCTTTTACTGCTGCTACCAGTACGGTTGCATTTAACGGAAGCATCGCAGAAACAGTAGGGGGAATTTCTACTTCCACTTTTAATAACCTGACAATAAATAATTCAAGCGGTGCTTCAAACGGAGTGTATCTGGGACTTAATGTACCTGTTAATAATTTACTTACTCTAACAACAGGAGCATTAAAATTGAATTCATATATGCTTACAGTGAACAATGCTTTACCTGCAGCAATCGTGAGAACTGCTGGCTACGTGGTAAGTGAAATGAATAATGCAAATAACACAAGCAAATTACAATGGAATATTGGTTCAAATATTAGCGAACATATTTTTCCATTTGGAACATTTGCAGGTGAATATATACCTGTAAAATTTCAGGGATCCGGCACAGGGCCCGGTAATATTTCAATATCAACCAGGCCAACAGGGACTGACAATACTCCATTGGCTGCAGCATGCAATGTGGCTGTTTGTTCACAAATTAATGGAGGAGGAGGCAGCAATAACGGTGTAACATCCGTAATCGACAGGTGGTGGGATATTACTTCATCGCTAAATCCAACCGGGACAACGCCAATACCTGCAGTAACCCTGACACTAACTTACAGAGGAAGTGAGAATACTATGACTGCGCCTACAAGCATTCTTGGGTTCCAGCACTGGACAGGAAGTATTTGGAATGATGGGCACGGTGGCTCTGCTGGCACAGTAACATCTACCGGAACAGCTGGATTGCAAACAGGACAAAATTCAGTTACTGCCTCTGGACTAACTCAGTTTTCACCATATGTTATCGTAAGATCAAACGCTCCATTACCGGTGGAATTGTTAAATTTTACAGCAAACTGCAATGATGATAAGGTTATCATTAAATGGACAACAGCAACTGAAATAAATAACGATTATTTTACAATTGAAAGAAGCCAGGATGGTTTAACATGGGAAACTCTATTTACAGTTCTTGGTGCTGGGAATAGCAACAGTCCTCTCGAATATAAACATTTTGACAATTCTCCAATTTCAGGAACAGCCTATTACAGGCTAAAACAGACAGACTATGATGGAAGCTACAAATATTTTGAACCGGTGGAAGTTAACTGTAATGATGAGGAATCTGGAGATCCTGTAATTTCTTTATATCCTAATCCTTTCAGTTCAGATATAGTTTTAGATATTCAGAATTTTTCAGAAGACTCCGCAAATATTATTCTTTATGATATCCTCGGAAACAAAGTTATGGAAAAGAATATCAGCAAAAGCAATATTCCGGATCATAAACTGACTTTAGAACTTGATGCCCTTAGTTTTGGAGTTTATACACTAACATTTGTTTCTGGAGATTTTTCAACCACGTCAAGAATCGTTAAAATTAACAGCAAATAATTTAAATATAAAATAAGAAATCCATAAGAACTTCTATAAAATATTGCTCATATGATTCACAAAAGTTTTCTTTCAGCAATTTCAGTTTCGGAATATTCAATAATTAAAATTCTACCTATGAAAAACTATTCTATAAAATGTCGTTTCTCAAAAAAACTTCAAACATATTTAATAGCATTATTGTTTTTAGCCATGCCTGTAATATCCTATTCACAGACCACAGATGACAAAGTGATGAATCAGGGTTTTGAAGAAAACAAGGGGCAGATCTATGATGATTTGGGGAAATTCCGGAGAGATGTATATTATGTTTCCGAGTATTCAGGGGCAAAAGTATATTTCACCAATGAAGGGGTAGTATTTTATTTTAATAAAATAGAGGCATCAGAGTATGACAAAATCCGTGCAGGGAAGATACCAAATCCATATACTGATAAGGAATGGGAGTCGATAATGTATAAGATATCCCAGGGCACATATGATGGAGATATCGTAAAAACGAATGGGGAGTATTACCGTATAGATATAAATTTTCCAGGCGCCACTCTAAACAAACCTGAAGGAGAAAAAGAGAAATTAGAGAAGCGGCATTATTACAATGCGAATCACCCGGATGGATTGCGGGATGTACCACTGTTTGAGAAAATCAGATATAAAGAAATATATCCAGGAATAGATTTGGTATTTTATTCGAAGTCAGGGAAATTAAAATACGATTTTGAGATATCGGCCAATGCAGATCCTAGGCAAATAAAAATACTGTACAAAGGAGAGGACAGTGTAAAGATAGATGCATCAGGCAATGCAGTAGTTCATATACTACCAGGAGAGATCATAGAAAACACACCTGAGAGTTATCAGAATGGAAAGCAAGTAGATTCCAAATTTATAGTATCGAACGATACCATAAAGTTTGAACTGGGCCACTATGACAAGAGTGAGCCTTTAACGATAGATCCAACCTTAGCCTGGTCCACGTATTTTTATGATAATTCAGCAACAACAGCCGCGTTTACCTATACGAATCCATCGTGGGATTCCAATGGCAACATGTATGTGGTATTAAACACCTATGCAACGACCTTTCCAACCGTAAATCCGGGAGGCAGTACGTATTACCAATCGGCAGCAGGGAGTACAGGCCTGCAACTGGTCATCATGAAGTTCAACACGAGCAGACAAGTAGTGTGGTCGACCTATTATGCAGGCAGTGCATCTTCACAAACAAAATTCACGAATCAATCAGTAGCAATAGATCAAAGCAATAACCTTTATGTAATCGGTAGTGTGTTCTATGTATATGGTTGTCCTTGCACCTTGCCATTACAGGATATGGGCGGTGGTGCGTATTATGAAACAGAACAGGGCAACAACCGGAATTTCATTTTAAAATTTTCATCAGCAGGTGTAAGGCTGTGGGCCACGATGTTTAATAAAACAGCAGGAGCCTCAAGTTCAGGATTGGAATTATCGGGAATCACCATTGATAAGAATAATAAACTCTTAGTTACAGGATGTACTTATACACCATCAGGCGGCTGGAATCCGATGCCATTGGTAAATCCGGGAGGAAGCTACTATTACAAAGGCGCACCAGTTGAAAGCCAGGTACCCACGCTTCATCGATTTACAACGGCAGGAGTACTGGAATGGAGCACATATATCAGTCAGGGCGCCGCAGGAAAATATTGCGGAAGCTATTCATGCCTTGCGGTAGACGGCAGCAACAATATCTTTTTAAGCAGCGATGCAAGTTCAAGCTATACCACGGTAAACCCAGGAGGAGCTTATGTAGATGGCGTAGAAGCAGCAAAAGGGAGGAAACTCTCAATCTTTAAGTTCGCATCGACAGGGGCTTTAAACTGGTGTACCTTGTATGGAGGGATTGCGAGTGCCAACAGCATATTGTGGCAGGATACAAGGGACATCAAGGTAGCATCTAACGGAGATGTAATATTAGCGGGAAGAAGTAACACCACAGATTTTCCGACCTATGATCCGGGTGGTGGCGCCTATATGAAAACTACGTTATCGACAGGAAGCACGTCTGTATATGATGGAGTGATATTGCAGTTTTCGAATGGAGGGGTAAGAAAATGGGCGACCTATTATGGCGGCAATGGTACGAGTGATGGGACAGATTTTTGGGGATTAGGCATTGATGCAAGTAATAATATTACTGTATCAGGTGTGAGTCGCAGTC
>Ga0224524_1000123_pt1 | contig 32735 bp, 24 predicted proteins | sample CFST75metaG_FD_179895 | JGI IMG/M metagenome (GOLD analysis project Ga0224524, IMG submission 179895) | Peat soil microbial communities from Stordalen Mire, Sweden - C.F.S.T75 | ecosystem: Environmental > Terrestrial > Soil > Wetlands > Peat | place: Sweden: Norrbotten County, Stordalen Mire... | reverse complement strand
ATCCGACATTTTCTGCCATTTCGCACTTTCCATACCTGCCATTTCCGGTGTATTTTTATCCGGGACAACCGCAACGCCCTTCTTCCATGAAAATCCTTTTTCACTGACATCAGCACCCCAGGCAACGGTATAGCCATTATCGATGGAATTATGGATCACCTGCAACAGATCATCCAGCGGGATGTTGTACACTTCATCCATGATCCAGTTATCCGGTATTTCCAGGATAAACCTGGAATAGAACGGATGATGCGTATAGGATGTCAGTTCGATATAATCATCCGGGTTCAGTCCCATCATTTCAGCAAAGGACTTCGGTGTATATTCTTTCCCTTTATAGGTAAACTTTTCCGGAACCTTACCCAGATAGGCATCAAGTACGCCATCGACTGCCTGATGCCATACCGGGGTCAATTTTTTATTCGGATTCTTGACCACGGCATTGATCATGGCTTCCAGCACAGCATCCATTTCACCATGAACCGGTTTATCTTCCCCGATCACATTTCCTGAATAGGCTTCTTCCGGAATCATCCCGTATTTTTTCAGCACATTCGTCACATCGTGTGCTTCTCCACCACCACCGAAATTATGTTTGCCCTCAAACCTGACATACATCTCGGCTTTCTCGGAATAGGCTTTTCTTACACAAAACATATCGGATAGGTTGAAAGTATCATGCTTTGTGCGAAGGAGTTCAGCTTCCAGGAATCCGACAGTCGAATAACTCCAGCAGGTACCTGAACGGTATTGATTTTTTACCGGGCTGGCGGGAACCTGTTTCACGATGGTGAAGATATAGCCGGAGTCGGATTTTTTTGCTGTTTCCTGGCCATTGCCTGTAGTATTTGCAGCCACGAAAAGCGTGATCATCAGAATGGATAGAAGAGTCCTCATAAGTTGAATGATTTTAGGTGGGATAATAAGTTGAGATTTTCAGCTTCAAAAGTACGCAGATAATTTCGCGGTCACAAAACTTTTCTTTGACATACCGGGAAATGACTATAAATGCTGGAATTTTTTCGAAAATTATCAATGGAAAAAGAAAGTAGGACGATTACCAGAAATAGCATATATCATACTAAAAAGTCTATTGAATTTTATCAATAGATCATAGGGAACAACCGTTTTGTCCTCTTTTTATAATCCTCATATTCTGATCCAAATTGCTCAAGTAGTAGTTTCTCTTCAATATTAATGCGATTTATAAAGGTGACAAGTATAGGAACTAAGATGATAATTAAACTAATCCAATTATTAAGCGATAAGCCAAACCCTACAAATGATAATAAAGAGCCAGAATAGGATGGATGACGTATGTGTTTATATAATCCAGCCTTTATTAAACTTTGATCACCATGTATAGCCAGGTTAACCGTAAAGAATTTTCCAAGTGTCCTGATAGCGATAAATCTTATAATCATCCCGATAACTATAAGTGCTGATCCCAAGTAGAGCAATACATTGGTATTAATAATCGGGGCAGCCCAATATATTGCACTTAGAATCCCCAAAGTCATTGAGACTATTATGGCGATCCAAATTAAATTCAGGGAGTTTTTGTCCAGAACCTTTGCATTTAAGTTCTTTGACCGCAACAGCCTATTTAGGAAAATCTCGGACAATAGCCAGCCAATCCATATTATTTCAAAAATGTACTTCATCTATCTCTTTATTGCTTTGTTGCCCACTCCGCTGAAAGCTGGTGTGCAGGTTTTTCTATTTAAAATCTGAATCTGGCTTAAAAGATTTCAGCCTTGGTACCCATCGGGGGACATTTCTTTTGTATTCCCGATACTCATCTCCAAACTTATTTTCGAGGTTTGGTTCTTCATAAATTATGAACCAAATATTGTTAATCACAAAGAAGCACACTGCCCAGATCAAGATTTTATAAGATAAGATTACGATTGATTCTCCTATTAGTACTGTCAACACTCCAAGTATCATTGGATTTCGTATATATCCATACATGCCTCCTATGACTAAGTGTCTTGATGGACTCCATGGTGCCAATGTTCCTTTCCCAATCTTGATTATACTCGATACAGTCATGGTGATGGCATATAATCCTATGACCATGATGATCACTCCGATGAGAAGGGCTGGTAAAAGTTTTATGACGATATCCTTTTCAATGCAAAGCGGAACAATAATCAGAACGATAACTGGAAGTATGAAAGAGAATATTTGCTTTAATGCTCTATTCATCTTTTGATTGATTTCGGGATATAAAACCATCCAATCTTTTTAAACCAGTTTGTTTTCATGGTCAGAAGTTCAGAAGGAGAAAGATCGTTGAGAGATTTTATCATAGGATGTCTCGTTTTCTTTAAGTCTCTCTACTTGTTTTCTTATTTACATAGTGATAGTGGCTCCTTCAACATTAAAAGCGATACCGGCAATCTTTATCCCGTCACGTTCAGCCTGCAGCATATATCGTATCCCTTTTGCAATTACGGGATGATCGTCAATAACAAATATCCGTATCATGATTTTTCAAAATTAACAGCATAATCTATCCTGGTTAACAGTAAGATACTGCTTCATATGTCTGCGTAAAGATAACATTTTTAATGTCACGCGTTACGCGTTACGCGTCACGATCCATCAAACGGATGTTCGCTCTCAAAATCCGGCCGGTAATGTGATGCACTGCTCAGCTCCTGGATCCAACCGTTGTATATTCCCAGCTGGTCCAGTTCTGATACGATAAGGGAATATTCTTCACCGGAAACAGTGTTTTTCAACTTTGGATGACAGCTTACCCGCGGGGTCGGATAATATTGCGACATCAGGGAAATGTGCAGTTTTGGTGAAAGTTCTTCTGCAATAAAATGGAGTACTTTCAGGCTGTTATCTGTATGTCCCGGAAGAACCAGGTGGCGGACGATCATCCCGGATTCTGCAGTGCCGTCTTTGTCAAAATGGAGAGTAGCGCCTTTCTGGCGGAACATTTCTTTCAGCGCGCATGCAGCCACCTCCGGATAATCCGGTGCATCTGAATATTCACCAGCCAGCTCAGATTCTATATATTTAAGATCAGGAAGGTAAACATGAATAATCCCTTCGAGCGACCGGAGTGTCTCAGGTTTATCATATCCATTGGAATTGTAAACCCATACAGGATCGTATCCCAATGACTTAATGCATTGGATGATGATCTTTACCTGGGGAATAAAATGAGAAGGCGAGACAAATCCCACCCTGTTAATGCCTGAATCAAGGATTGTTGTCACCTGTCGGATCACTTCGTCCAATTCCATCTCCATTGACTTCCCGGAAGTACTGTTATCGCTGATCTGGTAATTCTGGCAATAGATACACTGCAGGTTACAATGTGTAAAGAAGATGTTGCAGATACCATTTTCGCCGCTGATGGCAGGTTCTTCACCCTTGTGGACAAAAATGGAAGAGATGTTGAACAATGCCTCGCTTTTACAGTAACCCAGGTTTTCAGAGAACCGGTCTGCATGACATTCACGGGGACAGATGTCACAGTCATGTAATTTCTCTAACGGTGCAAGAAAGGCTGTAAAATCCATGAATGAATGCAGTTTTTGCGTACTTTTGAAAATCAATAATCCGTCAACAAAAGTACTGAATTCATGAAGATGGAATCCTCAAAATATACTCATATCATCTGGGACTGGAACGGAACCTTGCTTGACGACAATTGGCTCTGTGTGGAAGTCATGAACACCCTGCTTTCCCCGAGAAACCTGCCATTACTGACCCTTGACCGATACCGTGATATCTTCGATTTCCCTGTGAAGGATTATTATGAAAAGCTGGGATTTGATTTTAGAAAAGAATCCTTTGAAATTGTCGGAATGGATTTCATGATCAGTTACAACCAGCGGCAAAAGGAATGCAGGTTGCATGAAGATGCTGAAATCAGCCTGAAATGCCTTGCTGATAATGGATACCGGCAGAATATCCTTTCAGCGCGGGAACAGAATGAATTGCGACAGGAGACCATTGACCTTGGGGTTGCGGGTTTCTTTGATAAGGTGGATGGACTGGATGATCATTATGCGCATGGAAAAACCGATGTGGGAATTCGCCTGCTGAAAGAACTCAATGTGGAAAAGCGAAAGATTTTATTTATAGGCGATACATGCCACGATGCTGAAGTGGCAAAAGAATTGGGAATCGACTGCATCCTGATCCCGAACGGGCATCACACGGAAGAACGATTGCTCGGTTGCGGATTTCCCATCGTAAGATCTTTATATAAATTAAGTGGATACTTATGCAATCCGGTCCGGTAAAGATCCTTTTGTTTTTTTCGTTGGTGATGTTTTTCCCGCCCGACAAAACAATTGCCCAGGCAACGAAAGGTCAAACTTTCCGTACCCATACCTTTACACTTATGCCCGGGAAAAACGCGAAGTCCTTACCGGATTCAATTGTCAGGATAGCATTCCTGGGAAAGGAGCCTTTCCTTAAAATGAATAAAGAATCCCGTTCAGCTTTTGACTTTCAGAAGACGATGAAAGGTTTTTTTCCGGTCTATGTGACCTTCGATGAGATACGCCAGAATCCGAAGCTTCTTGATTCTTATAAAGCAGCCTGGTTCCATAGGCAGGATACCTCCCCCTTTTCCCCATCCGAAACCGATCAGAGAGTAATCAGGGAAATTCAGAGTTTTCTTAATAAAGGGGGAAATCTCCTGCTGACCCTGAATGCTTTTCACTATATTAATACGCTGGGAATTGAGCCTGTTGCACCTACGGATAGCATCAAATCCTCCAGGGATGAAGGCTATGGCCGGAAGCTGGGGTTTCATTCGTTCCTCAACCATCCGGTGTTTGACGGCATGTTTGGTGGAGCATATATTATGATGCCGGTAAAAGATACTGCCTTCAGGGTAACTGGTTATTTCGGTAATTCCATCCCAATAAACGGAAAAGTGATTGGTGTCGACTGGGATTACATTTTTCTCAGGGAAGATTCGAAACTTATGCTGGAATACAATGTCGGCAAAGGCAAAGTCATTGCAGTTGGAGGATATGCCTGTTACTCGGTTCCGGATATGAACCGTAATCATCTGGAACGTTTTACGGCCAATATATTCAGATACTTTATCGCAGTTGATGCATCTTCAGATGTTCACTATTGGAATTATCTTCCTGCTACTGTTTACCCATTACCGCAAAAGACCCAGGTTACGGGCACCGTATTTTCAGCCATCCCGAACAGTGAAAAGTGGGAAATCCGAACTGATCCTTTAGTAATTCAGAACCGTTATGCCTCAGAAAATTTCTGGGATGTTGCCGGCGAGCGAATGTTGACAATGGGTAATGAAAAAGGGGGAATTGAAGAAATCTGGGCGCATCCTTTCATGGCTTTCAGGGATTATGAAGTGGGTTTACGGTTTGAATACAAGGATACCATCTATTGGCTGAAGGATGAACGGCCGGAAGTTGAAATCCTTCCCTGGTGTTTCCTCCGGAACTATAAATTTCCACGCGCCTACCTGCAGGAAATTATGGTAAATGACCCGGAGCATCCCTGTGGTGGAATCCATTATGAATATCATGGAGTCTATCCTGCTGAACTCGTTATGAAAGTAAAGAGTAACCTGAGACTAATGTGGCCCTATTCTGAAAAGGTCCTGGGATCTGTCGGTCATACTTTTGACCTTGATTACAACGCATTTTTTGTGCAGGATCAATCGGGAACCTTTTCGGCCATGATCGGGGCAAACCGTAAGCCGGATAATGCAGTCATGGGTCAGTATTCGAATTTTTTTTATGATTATAAAAACAAGATCGCTAAAGGGATCCCCTGCACAGACACCTGGGTTTACGGTATGCTTAGCTACCCTCTCAAGATGAACGATCGCCTTGACGTGGTCTATGCTGCAACCAACGAAGGAAGAAAAACAACAGAACAATACTTTGATACTGCGATCCGGAAACCCCGGGTAATAGCTGATCGTGCAAGAAATCATACCGACAGCCTGCTTACGCATAGCCTTCTTATAACCAGCCCGGACTTGGATTTTAACCGGGGTTACCGTTGGGCGTTGATTGCCTCCGATCGTTTCTTTGTGAACACCCCGGGAATGGGAAAATCGCTTGTGGCCGGTTATTCCACCACCCGCACAGGCTGGGATGGCGAGCATAAAATTAATGGAAGACCAGGTTATGGATGGTATTTCGGCCGCGATGGAGAATGGAGCGGTTTTGCCTTACTGGATTACGGGGATTTTCAGAAGGTCCGTTCGGAACTTGAATTCTATCATAAATACCAGGATCTTTCCGGAAAGATCTTCCACGAAGCCACCACATCGGGCGTGGTGCATTATGATGCGGCGGATGCAACCCCGCTTTATATCGTCCTTGCCGGTAAATATTTCCGGCATTCACAGGATACGGCTTTCCTACGCAATAACTGGCCAGCCATTAAAAAAGCAGTTGATTTCTGCTTTTCAACGGATACGGATCATGACCATATGATCGAAAACACCAATGTGGGGCATGGATGGGTGGAAGGAGGCGAGCTCTACGGTTCTCATGCAACGATATACATGCAGGGATGCTGGGCGGCCGCCCTGGAAGAGACCGCCAACATGGCATCTGCATTAAAAATTCCCGAAGCCGAAAGTTATTCCCTGGAATCCGGCATTGTTAAGAGCCTGATCAATACCAATTTCTGGAATCCTCTGAAAAAATATTATTCTTATGGGATGAATAAAGACCGGACCTACCGTTCTGAAGCAACGGTCCTCCCGGCAATTCCTCTTTACTTTAACTTAGGGGACAAAGAAAAGGCCAGGCCTGTTCTTGAACAACTGGCTTCCAATGCTTTCTCGACTAACTGGGGCACACGGATCATCCGCGAAGACAGTCCATTATTCAAACCCACAGGATATCACAATGGCAGCGTTTGGCCCTTGTTCACGGGCTGGACTGCTTTAGCCGAATATGCTTACGGGAATTATCCGGAGGGTTTTTCTCATATTATGAATAACCTGAACATTTATAAAAATTGGGGAAAAGGGTTTGTCGAGGAAGTCATGAACGGAGCTACCTATGAGCCTTCGGGTGTTTGTCCGCACCAATGCTGGTCGGAAACCATGGTACTGCAGCCCGCCATCGAAGGCATGCTTGGGATCAAAGTCGATGCACAGGAAAATAAGATTGTATTGTCACCGCATTTTCCTGCCGGATGGGATTCATCCTCGGTTAAGAATATCAGGATAGGAAATGCCGTCTTCGATCTGTGCATGAAACGAACGGAAGAAAGTTATTTTTACACTTTTATCCCGCATGGGTACCAACAGGTTAATGTGGAGTTCTCCCCTACTTTCCCGGCAGGAACGAAATTCACCCGGGTCCTCAAAGATGGAAATGAAACACCTTTTGCATCTTTCAATGACCAGAAAAGCGTTTCTTTGCTTACTAACCTTAAACTGACAGAAACCTGTTTGTTGCAGATGGATTATGATAATGGGATCGAGGTGTTACCTGCATTCACTGACCCGGGCCCGGGATCCAAACCGGAAGGTATCAGGATCATCTCTTACAGGTTATCAGGGAACGAATATTTTATCGGGCTTGAAGGTGAAAGAAAAACTTCAGGTAACATTGATGTTTACATTCATAATCAGGAGATTGAAAAAATTGAAAACGGTCTATTGAAAGGATCAGATGATAAAATTTTCCACATCACTGTTGACTTTGATCCCGGTTCTTCCAAGTATCAGAATAAAACGGTTATAATCTATTTTAAACAGAAACCTTCAACGGGCAAAATCATCCCTGTCCAGAAAAAAGAGAATAAAGAAAAAAAAGAAAATTCCCCAAAGTGTCCCCGTTGGGATTAAAACTGAATCTATGGGAACCATTAAAGGTATTATCTTTATCGCGATTGCTGCGGCGATCATTTTTTTTTCCAACTCTTCGTCCGGACAGTTGCTTTCAAACCTGGATGCAACCAAAGCTGATGCGTTGTTCACCACCTATGCTGCTCCTCAGAGCCGTTCTTCCTATACCATCGACCAGGGTTATCTGTTTTCATGGAATGACGGGGAAAATGGAGCAGAATTCATTTCAAAAGATGGCTTGAACTTCGGAATGGCATTTTCCCAGGGGAAGGAGCTCCGGTTCCGGTTGAATGAACTGTACCGTGAACCTGTCGTAACCATTTCCTACAGCGATCTGGTTGCATATTATTATTATCCTTTCAGGGATATCCGCGTTGAGGTTCTGTTCGATGTTTACTCTTCACAGGAAGCAATCGCAGATGTACGGATCAGGAACGAAGGATCATTTCCTGCAGAATTAAACGCAGCTCCTTATTTGTATTATTCTTCCGGGGATACTGTTAATGATTTTGCTCACCAAAGCCCGTTTGATTTTTATTCATTTTCAATGAAGAAAAACAGGGATGACTGGATGAAAGAACATTCCATACCCATTGAAGAAGACCTGCAGGGCTTCATGTCCTGTGATACCCGTTTCGACAGCACATTATCTTTTATAATGGGCAAAAACGATCCTCAGCAACAAAATAGCCATGATCTCTTCAAAAAACTAAAAGATCAGCTGCATAAAAATAAAAGGACTGCAAAGGCAGTAAAAGGATTGATCTTTTCCAGGGGATTCAGGATCTATCCCGGCGAACAGGTTCATTTCAGGGTGGTCTTTGGCCTTGACGATAAGAAAATACGGATTCCTGAGTTATCCCGGAAGATCCAGCCTTTGTTTAAAACTGATCTCAGGGAACTGGTCAAAGAAGATGAAAAGGCATATGATAAGATACCATCATCTCCCCCTCTCTTTCAGGAGAGGAGGACGGGGGGTGAGGTCAATAAATCCTCTCTTTCTGATGAAAAAGAATTGTCAAAGATTACCTCAAGAGAGAAAAGGGATCGCGCATTATTTTATTGGAGCTGCTTTTCATTGTTGCGGCAATGCATGATGCCACCGGAAGGAAAATGCATGAATAATTATTATATCTTTTCGCGTGAACCGAAATGGGGCTGGGGATATGGTGGACAGGTATTCCACGAAAGCCTCTCCATGCTTGCATATGTTTATATGGATCCGGCAGGAGCCATGAATTCACAGCGGGTTTATTTTGAACGCCAGCATCCCGACGGGTATATCAATTACCGGACCGGTCCCTATCTTGATGAAATCATCGAATTCAAGGGGAAACTCACCAGTTCTGCTCCATTATTCAATTATGAGAACCTTGAAATTTTCAAGGTAACCAGGGACAAGCATTTTCTCGAAGAAGCTTACCGGTCGGGCACTAAGTTTTATCATTTTTATGTCGCAAACAGGGATTCGAATAACAACGGGCTTTGCGAATGGGGCGGTGAAGCTTCCCTTGAATCGGTGAGGGATGCACGGGTCGCCGTATGGGATAATGTGGGTTGGCCATCAAACTTTGAAGGCCCCGATCTTAATTCCATGCTGGTCATGGAGGCAAAATCGCTGGCGGAAATGGCAACTTTGCTCGGATACAGAGAAGAAGCAGGAAAATGGTCAGCAGATGCAGAAAACCGTTCGAAACTGATCAATAGATATATGTGGGATAATGCAAACGAGTTTTTCTATAATGTGAACAGGAATGATCAATCCTTTAGTTACCAACATCCGGATGATCTTAAAATTAAAGAGATCATAGGATTTTTACCTTTGTGGGCAGGTGTATGTGATCATGAAAAGACCGGCAAGCTGGTTTCCTCCATGACCAATCCCGATGAGTTCTGGAGACCTTATGGAGTCCCGACCCTATCTGCGAAAGACAGCTATTATAATCCCATCGGTTACTGGAACGGGCCGGTTTGGGTTCAGTGGGATTATCTTCTTTTCCGCGGATTGCTGGATCACGGATATAAAAAAGAGGCAGAAGAACTTGCGATGAAAGTATTGGATAATATGATATGGCACTTAAAACAGGATCATGTTTTCTGGGAATTTTACAGCCCGGATGACCATGAAGCCGGCTGGAACAAGACCTACATATGGGCAGGGCTGGCAGCGCGGTTCCTGATCGATCTGGAGAAATGAGTTTGTAAAGTTCATAAAGTTATAAAGTTTTTAAAGTTGAAAGTATTGTGATGAAACGAATTTACTTTTTTATTCAGGTTGTGATCCTGCCGGCTATTCTTTCAGGCCAGACACTTGGCACCATGGCCGATTATCTCAGGATCAATGCAAAAGCAAATGATCCGCTTTATACCACCTATGCTGCCGCTATGTCACGTTCGCGCCTATATGGGGATAAGGCTTATAAGATGGATTATTATTCCGATTGCAAGCCGGTCACCTATTCGAGCGATCATGCAGGGAGTATGTTTGCCATCTGGAAGGTAGATGGGGTCGTGGTTATGAATACCGGTGAATTCATCAAAAAACCCATCGTCGAATTTTCTTTCCCTGACATGATGATTATGGAATATGATCCTTTTCATGGCATTCATGTCAAAGAAACCTTCCTGGTTTACAGTTCTACCCTGGCAGTTGTGGATATGGAGGTAAAGAATACAGATAATATTCCTCATGAAATAACGATATACCCGGTGCTGGAATTGGGAAACGATTCCCTTGAGATCATGAATTATAACGAAAAAGCTGACGGATATGTCACACACCGATACGAAAGCCCATACCGCTTGATCAGCAGCTTAAAAACAGAGTACCCTTATCCTTCCCATACGCGTGACTTTTTCACAGCGAATCAAAAGGTATCTTCGTTTGGAGGATATTCGGGAGATATGTCTGATTTCTATAACCAGATCAAAACCGATTACTATTCGGATAAGCGTATTGATTCTTTGAATCTGAAGAAAGAGGGATTTGTAGACTTCATTGCCCTGCAACTGAAAAAACGTTTACGCCCTGGGGAAACCACTGATTTCCGCTACCTGCGCGGCGTTCAGTCACAGACTGAAATTCCCGATTCACTTTTTACAGAGGCAACACGGTTGAAGACCTTGTTCCTGAAGACCTTTTTTGAAGATAACCTGATGTTGTTCGGGAAGATCCCACGGATTTCCTTTACGGCAGAGGCGGAAAAGCTGGTTTACATCGGGGCATTCAACCTTGTACGCGGATCCATGTACCCCGCTTCCGGAAAGACCAAATATAATTTTTATGCTTTTTCGAGGAATCCATTGTGGGGTTGGGGACACGGGCACCAAGTGCTTCATGAATCCCTGAGCATGCTGTCGTATTCTTACCTCGATCCTTTATCTGCTGAAGGATCACAACGGGTATACATGGAACAGCAGGACAGCAGCGGACTAATTGCATACCGGCATGGTCCCCGGGGGAAACAGGATTACCCGCACAAAAACATGCCCACGACCTCTGCACCTTTTTTCAGCTGGATCAACTGGGAAGTCTATAAGGTTTCAAAAGACAAGCAATTCCTCCAACAGTCGTATGCAGCAGGTTCAAAATATGTTCAATGGCTCATCCGAAACAGGGACACCAATCATGACGGAACTTTTGAATGGGGGCCTTACGGGATCATCGAAAATGTGCGTGATTGGTACAATGCAGTTTTCCAGGTCTCAGCCGAACGTTATCTGGATGTGGACAAAGAGGATATTTCCGATGAACTGGAATGTCTCGATCTTACCCTAATGGTCATCAAGGAAGAAAGAAGCCTTGCACAAATGGCTTCCACATTAGGTAAATTAGAAGAAGCCAGGGACTGGCAGAAAAAGGCTGAAAATACGGCAAACCTGGTCAATGAAAGAATGTGGGATGATTCAACGGGTTTTTATTATTCGGTCAACAAAAAAGATTACTCCTTTAAATTTATGACACGCGACCTGAGGAGGCAGGAGATCATCGGGTTCCTGGCTTTATGGGCGGAGGTTGCCCCGAAAGAGCGGGCTGAAAAGCTGGTAAAGACCTTAACCGATACCACCCGGTTCTGGAGAAAATATGGGATCCCTACCCTCTCTGCACTGGATCCCTGGTATAGCCCATATGTGGATTATTGCTGCAAATGGAATGGACCGGTATGGCTTCTGTGGGATTATATGGTTTATGACGGATTGAAGAAGTACGGTTACGAAGAGGTTGCAAAACAGCTTGCAGGGAAGATGATGCTGTGTGTTACTACACAATTATCGAAGAACCATAACTTCTGGGAATCATTCAGCCCTGACAATGAAGTGTTGAATTGTCCTTCCAATTATATCTGGGATTCGATCATGGCGAAACTGATCATTGAAGAAAATAACGGAAAACCGTTGAAATGATATAATTTTGCACACTGATTTTACGAAAACACAGAATTCTCTTTTATATTGAAGTAAAATGAAATACCGTTTAGGACTTTGGATTGCAGGTTTCGGACTCATCACAACAATCTTCTCTTCCTGCATAAACTCCTATAAAGCCGACATTGAAAAAATCCTGAACCCCGGTGCATTGCCATACCTCAAAGACAGTAAGCTGATCCAGGTTTCCAGTCATGATACTACCGGCGGAAATAATGACATGATCACGATTCCTGCATGGAAGGAAGCCACGATTTTACAGGTAACGGGACCGGGAATCATAACCCGTATCTGGTTCAGGATCGATTCTGGCGATCCCTATTTTTTACGAAGAATCTTAGTAAAAATGTATTGGGACAATGAGGATAATCCTTCGGTGGAAGTTCCGTTAGGTGATTTCTTCGGAAGTGGATTTACTTACAGGCAATATGTTACCCCTTACCTTGGGATGTCTTCGGGTGGATATACCTGTTTTTTTCCTATGCCTTTTGAAGACCTGGCCAGGATCGTTATCGTAAACGAATCAGGGCAGGAAATGAAAGGATTTTATTACCAGATCGATTACCAGAAGCTTGAAGATCCGATCAGTACGGATGTGGGGTACTTTCATGCTTATTGGCACCGTGATGTTTGTACTGATTACGATTCAAACTTTACCATTCTGAATACAAAAGGTCGCGGTCATATTGTTGGTGTTAATATGAACATACAGTCGTATGACCATACATTCAGTTTCTTAAATGGAGATGAAAAGGTATATGTGGATGGGGAGAAAAAACCATCGATCCATGGTACAGGAACCGAAGATTATTTCTCAAGCGGTTGGTATTTCAACAAAGGAGAATATGCAGGACCATACAACGGGCTGATTTTGAAAGATGATTCGCTGGGACGGATCTCAGCATACCGTTTTCATATCATGGATCCTATTCCCTTCAAGAAATCCATCAACTTCACTATTGAACATGGTGACAACAACAAGGATATTGCAGATTATAGCAGTACCGTATACTGGTACCAGATAGAACCGCATATAAAATTTCCTCCAATGCTCAAATCGGGATTGAGGATTCCCCTCCGTCTCATTCCGCTGACCAATTTGATTGAAGCAGAGAAACTATCATTTAACTTAGATAAAATCAGGTCGAAAGTCATGGATATGAGTGATTACGGTGCAGAATGGGGCGGGTCGAAACAACTCCTCATTGAATCCGGACCCAAAGATGAGTTTTCACTGAATCTTAATCGTCTTGAAGAAACTGGTTATGATATCCGGATTTATTATACCCGGGGTCCGGAATACGGGAATGCAGATGTTTTTCTGGGCTCGGAAAAAGTCGGGCAGATCAAAGGTTATGCGCCTTTCATTCAACCCGGAGGATACTTATCCATCCCTGATTTCAAGAATCTCTACAATGGCCTTTCCTTGCAGTTTGCAATTACAGGGAAAGACAGCTTGTCGGGCGGATATTTTGTCGGGCTTGACGGAATCAAACTGGAGCCGAAACGGATTTTTATTCAAGAATGGAATGTGATCGGGCCTTTTCCGAACAAGTTAAAAGCAGATGGTTCACGGGCCGGTATGGATTCGATCTATCCTCCTGAAATCGTGATCGACAAAGACCAGGTTTATCCGGGATTAAATGGCAAACCTTTGCGCTGGCAGGTTCTTAAAACACCTGATGACGGATTTGTATCTTTCGATAACATGATCAATCCCAACCAGCCGGCTGTTTATTATGCCCTCGTCTATATTCATTCATCGGTATCACGAACGGCCACTTTATTGATCGGATCCGACAATGCCATTAAGGTATATTACAATTATAATAAGGTATATACACAACGGGGCGGGCGAACTTTTAATCCCGACCAGGGAAGGAGCTTCATTAAGATCAACAAAGGGTGGAACAAACTTTTATTGAAGATCGAAAACAGCACGGGTCGATTTGGATTTTATGCCCGCATTCTTGACCGTGAAAACCTGTTTCGGTACGATATCAAACAGGGACTCCCGTCAAATGCTTTTGTTACACCATCAAGACTGAAAAAAAGAAAATGACAGTACGAAAAATTTTAATTGTTCTCGTTTTTTGTAGTTCATGGGTATTTTCCAGTGCCCAGATGCATGAGAAGGCCGCCAAACCTGTTCCGGATTCATTCTGCATCTCATCCCTGGAATACAAACTTTACAACATGATCAATGCCTATCGGCAACGGTATGACCTCCCTCCTATCCCATTATCAAAATCCTTGTGTTTTGTGGCTTCGACGCATGTTAAAGACCTCTTCTTTCATCATCCCGATCAGGGATCCTGCAATGCACATTCATGGTCGGACCAGGGCAATTGGAAGCCATTTTGCTTTCCCCGCGATGAGAACAAAAAGAACAGCGTCTGGGATAAACCAAAGGAATTGACACCATACAGAGCCAAAGGCTTTGAGATCGTATACTGGGAAAACGAAGCTGTGGTCATCGACAGCATCATTGCTTTTTGGAAATCAATGGATTATTTCAACAGTTTTCTGATGAGTACAGGCAAATGGCAAGGAAAGCAATGGAATGCGATCGGGGTCGGCATCCATGAGAATTATGCCTGCGCCTGGTTTGGAGAATTGTCCGATCCTGAAGGAGAACCTTTCATCTGCGGACAGGAAACGCAAAAAACTGTTTTGCCACCCAAAGAAAAACCTATCCAGACAGAGAAAAAAGGACCTGAAAAAAAAGTAGCTGAGAAAAAAGTTCCTTCTGAAATGAAAAAGAAAGAAAATCCAGCAGAACCTAAAGTCAACAATAAAAGCCCTGTTCCCGGAAAGGAATATTACTACATCATCGTTAAAGGTGTCGCCTCCGAAAAGGAATTACAACGGTTTTTAAAGGATCTCCGGTCAAAAGGATATCCCACTTCGCGTTTGATTGAAAAAAATGGCAAGCAACGGGTTTCCATAATGGAATTTCCGGATAAATCAAAGGCCGACAGCGCCCTGAGGCAGGTAAAAAAGACTTGGGTGGATGCGTGGCTCCTGAAACAATAACCTGCTATTTAGCATCCATCGCGCACCTGAACCCGACCGTTCCATTCCTGTCAAGGCCGGGTGCCATCAATAATAACATTTCAGGATGATCAACCGGTAGCGGTCCTCCGGTAACATACCAGGGACTGGATGTGGGATGATAATAACTTCCGCCCCGGATGATGACGTAAGAATAGCTACCAACTTCATAGATGTCGCTGGTCAGTTGCCAGACATTCCCTGTCAGATCTTCCACTCCAAAAGGACTTGCACCTTGCGGATGTAATTCTACCGGAGTTGGATGGTTGAGATTATAGTTGCATTTGGAGGAATCCATCGTATCTCCCCAAGGGTATTTCCGCAGATCTGTTCCCTGAGCGGCATATTGCCATTCCATCTCTGTCGGCAGCCGTTTGCCTGCCCAACGGGCATAAGCGTTTGCATCATCCAGATCGATGTAAACAACCGGGCAGTTTTCCTGTCCCACAGGGATAGTTCCGCCAACCCAATGTTTCAGGAAATTATTGGTATCACTGGGGACATAGCGGGTATGTTTCATGAAAATCATCCAATCACGATTGGTTACCGGATATTGGTCCATATAAAATCTCTTCATCTGCATTACAACGATGTCATGATGGTCAGGTAAGGGAATAAAAGGATCGGCAGCGTCCGGATCCCTTTTTGTATAAAAGCGGAATGTTCCTTCCGGGATCTCCTTCACCTGTTCGACCCCATGATCCCATAAGCGTGTTCGTACTTCCTGCGAGATAAGTACCGGAATATTATTCTTTCGCTGCAGAACCCTTTCATCCAGTAATTCCTTGCACGCAAAAAGCTGTACAACGATCTTTTCCGTGCTGATATCGAAATAAGAATGAAAAGGAATTGTATTGCCACTTGCTGAAAAAGTATATGTTTTTGAGCTGTAGGAAGGGTTATTGCCTGTAAGCCTGATGCTGTCGCCATCCGGTGCATTGAAAACAATTGAGTCTCCTTTAAATCCCACATTGAGAAGTACAGGTAATAAAGCTACACAGCCTGCATTTCCTTCCATTCTGGTATCCAGGTAGGAACGGTTGAAGGGATCAATTGTCACAGGTATCAGGATCTTCCCTTTCCGATTAATGGTATCAATTTCTGTGTGGTTCCACAGATCTACAATGTGGTAGTTCTTATTGTTAAAAACCCAGGTTATATTTTCCCTGAATGAAGAAATGTCAAATAAGGTTCCTCTGAATCCTTCCGGCCGCATGCTATAGATAGTAAAAAGCAACTTCTTGGAGGAGATCCAGTAGTTGACATAGATGCTATCGACAAGGGTTTCGACCAGCGGCAACCAGTTCGAATTATGGAATACCTCATCATTCTCACGTAGTATTTTCGTGGTTCGCCCGAGGTACTCAAACTCCTCTTTCATCCAGGATGGACGGCCTGCACGCATGGTATTTATTTCTACTCCATAACCGTTGAAGAAGGAGATGGCCAGTTCACGGTGCAGCCGGTCATCAGCCAGCTGGAGCACGCGAAAGATGGCAAAATCAGGTTTAATCAGCTTGTTCAGGTTCAATGGCGGAGGAAGTACCAGGGCATCGTGTACCCTCCCGGCCACGATTCCGGGCATATCTTTCGGGATAGCCATCCCTTCGCTGTACATTATGATCCCCGGCTTAACCTTATCGGCGGTAGCCTGCAATTCCTTGCTGGACGCTCCCTTCGTGTCAAGCACTATGCCATCTGCATCGGTGGCCCGCAGTAATTCCTCCATTCCTTTTAACTGGTCTTCCTTTCGTGTACTTTCATCCCATGGATTGTAGGAAATGAAATATTTTTTCCCTTTCTTGTGAAGAAAATCCACCTGTTTCCGAAGTTCCGGAAGTCCACCCGGAAGATCCCGATACATGTCCCATTGGTTCCGCTGATCGAGACCAAGGCGCGGCCACGTCGGCCAAAGGGTATAGATATCATAGCCACCGGTCAGTGAATCATATTCTGACAAGGAATGATAAAAAGTGTATTTCTTTTCTTTTGCATCGTAATACTTCTTATCCCATGCAAATTGCAGTAGCATAAGGTAGGTGCTCTTCATCCATTGAAGATCCCTCCGCTCAAAATAAGCATTATCGAAGAAAGGTAAGTCATATAGGTAGCGTTCACCGAACATCATCTTCAATCCCTCGTGCCAGTCGCCGGAATGGGTGTCGAAGTAAAGGTTATATTCCACCCAGCCTCCCGGCTTGAGCGTCACGGCCCAGCGGTCTATCATGCTCTTGTCTTTGTCTCTCTGGTCGCGGCGTGCAAGGCCTGAAAGTAAATATTCCTCATTGACCTTAAAATCGGAAAATCCCAGGTGCCAGGCATTATCCGGAAGGATCACGCCTATCGGTCCGTAACCAGGGCGGAACAATAACGAACGGCAGAGGTAATGCGGCCAATCCTTTGTACCACCGGCAGTGATATATACTTTATCGCCTCCTTCACCAAGCGGAACCAGGTTTTCGATCCTGTGATTCCCTTTTCCCATATTGGTAAACCGGAGGACGTACCTAAGCCCCGGCTGAAACTTTTTGTCTGCTTTCAACGATCCCTGGATACTGTCGGCCAGTATAAAGGAGATCTCATTCTTCCCGAAGGCTGCCTTCCCGCAATATGAATTATAAAAATTACTGTCGATTAAAACTGAAAATAGCGGAACTCCATAAGAGAAAGGTATTAATAGTTTTTCCTTAAGAACCAACCCGTTTACGGTAAAGGAATTGGGTTCGTCGAATTGCAACGACTGGATCTGAGGACGGGCTGGGATTAATGTCGAAAGAAAGAAAAACAGGATTAAAAACGAAAAAACGTTTTTCATTTTCTATGAATATTTTCCAGGTTATATCTGTGTTTGATGATGGGTGATTCCATTGAAACCAGGATAAATATCAGCATTGATTTAATTTCTAATCATCCATCTGATCAAATTCCAGGTTTGTGAACCGGATGTTGCATGAATCGTTTTTCTGATTACTCCATATTTAGCAACAGTATAATAATCGGTATCTGCAACCGAACATTCCTGAACTTTATAAAAAACTTTAGTCCCAACCAATAAAGAGTCAATAAACTTATGAGGAGTATATTGATTCCAATCTGAAATCGTGTCAATAGAATACAGAACCGGACCCAATGCTTCAAAATTCATCATCTCGGGATTAAGGTACATATGCGTTGTTTCAATCAAATGCACAAAAACAGAATGATTGGTTTGGGGGTAAGGTGTAAACGACATCAAGTAATACTCCTGTGCCCAATGCATATAGTGAAACTGGTAATTTTGAAACCAGTGATGAACCTTCGAAATTACCGTACAATCATTTTGATGTAAAGAATCATTTTGATAGACCCAGTAAGAACCTTTCAGAAAATATAAACTTTTTAGGCTATCCTTAATATAGACCTTAGGATAATTACTATTTGTATTCGTATCGATTGTATTATCAACATTTACAACGCTGGTGTATTTTTTATTGCAACTGATGATGATCAGTAAGAGAACCGGAAGAAAAAGAAGCTTTTTCAAATTATTTGGATTTTTACAGGAAGGATTGCTGGTGATTCATTGGTTTTCTTTCACATTATTTATTATCAAGTTCTTAACAAATATAGAACATTTCCATATTTAATACAACCAATAAGTGAAAATTTTAATTTGCCGTGATAGGATGTTATTTCAGTGGAGTTTTTTCTCAAAAAAGGTATTGGATAATTTGGTATTTCCGTAGCCTCCCGGGCAGTACACAGTAAGTCATTTAAAAATATAAATTAAATTTACAACCGAATTTATCAAATTTATTTTGATGGTCAATCTTAAGAATGATAAACTTTCTCCCTGGATCGGATTAATTGCCATCTTTAATATAATCTTTCACCTTACGTTTTATAACATTCTGGGATTCCACCGTGATGAATTACTTTACTTTTCACTCGGCCAGCATCTTTCCGCTGGGTATGCCTCTGTTCCGCCGTTTATCGGATTTATTGCCTGGATAATAATTCATATATTGGGTTATTCGCTTCTGGCAGCCCGGATTGTTCCTATATTGTTAAGCGGTCTCATGATTCTTCTTGTCGCTGCAATTACCCATGAAATGAAAGGAAGAACCTATGCACAGATTCTTGCAGCCATTGCGATGGTAGTTACTCCATTCAATCTTCGTGGTTTTTCACTTTTCCAGCCGGTTTGTTTTGACGTTTTTTTCTGGACGCTGTTCTTTTACCTGATACTCCGGTGGATCAACACAAAAGAGGATAAATATCTTCTGTTCCTTGGACCTGTTGTGGGCATCGGACTGATGAACAAGTACCTTATTGCGCTGGAGGTGTTCTGCCTGTTTGTTGTTTTTCTTTCCACGTCATACCGTACTGTTTTTAAAAGGAGAGCCTTTTATTATGCCATTTCCATAGGATTTTTGATTTTTCTTCCAAACCTTATCTGGCAAATAATAAACAACCTGCCTGTCATAACGCATATGCAGGCATTACACGACAGTCAATTGGTTCATGTGAACAGGCTCGCATTTTTTACCGATCAGTTTTTCATCGGGTCGATGGCAATATTATTAATCATACCAGGGATTCTATCCCTGCTGAGAGCTAAAACCCTGCGCCTTTACCGTCCTGTGGTCATTTCGAGTTTATTGGCAGTTGTCATTCTTGCACTCTTAAAAGGGAAGAGTTATTATACTGCAGGAATATTCCCATTATGGATAGCAGCTGGCGGGGTTTACTGGGAAACTGTTTTGAAACGGAACTTTCTGAAACTCCTGATTCCATTAGTCATGGTTCTTGTTACTTTACCCATTATCCCGATGGGTATGCCCGTTTTTAAATCTGAAACACTGGCGACCTATTTTGCATGGATGAAAGATAACCTCGGACTAGGGATGGTTGTACGCTGGGAAACCGGGCAGTATCATCCCCTTCCACAGGATTATGCAGATATGCTGGGCTGGGATGAACTGGCAGTCATTACAGCTCGTGCTTATAATCAGGTGCATGAAAAGCAATCCGTGATGATATATGCTGATAACTACGGTGAAGCAGGAGCCATAATGGTATTGGGGAAGAAGTTCAAACTACCGGACCCGGTATGCTTTTCAGAAAGCTTTTTTTATTGGTTCCCCCGGAACCTGGACCATGAGATTACAACGCTAATCTATATCAATGGTAACCTGGGAGAAGATGTGCAAAGCTTGTTTGCCGAATGCCATGAGGTCGGCAGGATCGGCGACCCGCTGGCGAGGGAATTCGGAACGGGTGTATGGCTCTGCACCAAACCCAATGAAAGTTTTAATGAATTCTGGAAAGGCAGGGTACTTCAGTTAACAAATCCGTTTCATCACTAAGTCTGTAACGTCTGATCCATTTTACTGGATACTATTAACTGAGCCTCGGTAAATACGGTATGTTTCATATACCGGTTAATTCTGCCAGTTTTCCAACTGTCTTCCAGTTTCTTGTCGTGGCTTTCACATGGAGTTTTTTCTCAAAAAAAGTATTGGATAATTTGGTATTTCCATAGCCTCCCGGACAGTAAAGATAGACTTCTTTGCCTATAATCCTGAACCTGTCAGGAGAAAAGTCACTTTCTTTGATCGCGATTACTTTCGTGGATTGAGGTAATTCTTCGAGGAAGGTAACATGCAATTTTTCCCGGTTTATTCCTTCTTCATTTAAAAATGGATTTGATGAAAGGACTTGATACATTTCATCAGTGGTCCGGATAATTACAGGAACATGGAAGTGATATTTTTCTTCGATGGCCTGTTCGATTTTTTCAGATAACACGGAATTTGAAACAGGAAATCCGGTTTTAAAGATTACGTTCCCGCTTTGAATGTAGGTTGTGACCTCGCTGAAATCAAGTCCTTCGTACAAAACTTTCAGATCCTCCATCCGGATCATCTTCTTTCCGCTGACATTGATCCCTCTTAATATCGAGATATAGTCTGTCATGTTTCCTTCAGGTCACTCATAAAACAAGTCCCGCTGGGCAAAAGCATATTCATGCTCGAGTAGCCATTTCTTCCGCCAGAGGCCTCCGCCATATCCTACAAGTTTTCCGTCCATCCCGATCACACGGTGACAGGGAACGAGGATGGATACAGGGTTGTTTGCATTGGCTCCTCCTACGGCACGCAGGGCCTTAACATCGCCTACCCTTCTTGCGAGTTCAAGGTATGTGATCGTGGTGCCATAAGGAACCTTCAGGAGTTCATTCCATACTTTTAGCTGGAAAGACGAACCTTCAAGATCGAGAGGGACAGTGAATTGTTTTCGTTTGCCATCGAAATATTCACGAAGCTGATCCTTGCAATCTTTGAGACAGGCGGGAGTACGCTTGACTTTTACCTTGAAATTGATAAAATCAAGGCTGCGGATCCCTTTCCCGGTACAGTTGATCTCCACGAAACCGATCGGGGTTTCGAGGAAGGCTCTTTGAATGGGGTTCATATCATTTGGATTTTGTTTTCCTGCTCTTCCAAGCTAACCAAAGCATCAGTGAACCAAATACCAGCATTCCTGTTCCTGACCAGAGGTTAATGTTGATTCCCAGCGAACGATGATATAGGCCGGTATCTGAATTTGTGAACAAGCCAAAAATCGTCAGGATCAGTCCCAGAATAAAAAACATCAGACCAATCGGAAATTTTATATCTATGCCCATATGATTAATCCTTTACCAGAATAATATTGTTAATATAACACCAATTGTTAATACCACGATAGCCAGAGTAGACGATCTTTGATACCATGCCACTTCTTTATCCTTGATTTTTGGAGTAAGAGAATAAACCAAGCCTTTAAGATCTCCATCGCTCTTTTTTTGTCTGGTAACCAGCGACAATCCAACAGTTAGCAGGGCGCTCGTTGAAAATGCAAAGATGGCGGTCCAGAAGTTCTGGGCCATTTCTACAGGGTATGAATGCAGGTGATAGATCCAGCCACCTTTAACCAATGTATCAGCACCTTCAGGGAAAGTCAGCCCGTGGTGCAGTAAGGCTACCAGGAAACCGGCCAGCAAACCAGTGAATGCGGCATGTCCCGTAGTGCGTTTCCAGAACATGCCAAGGAAGATAACAGCAAACAATGGTGCGTTTATCATCGAAAAGATGGTTTGCAGGAAATCCATAATATTTCCGAAAAGACTGGCTAAGTATGCCGCTGCGATGCTGACTATAACTCCAAAGATCGTGGCCATACGTCCAACAAACAGATAATGCTTTGCATCGGCTTCTTTATTACCAGTAATCGGGCGGATATAACTCTGGTAAATATCGTAGGTCCATACCGTGTTAAATGCCGATACATTTCCTGCCATTCCCGACATGAAGGATGCCAGCAGTGCGGTAATTCCTAAACCCAGTACGCCAGCCGGCAGGTATTGTTTCAACAGGGCGATGATCGTGTAATCATAATTGTAATGGCCTGGTGATATTTCAGGTAACGAAAATCCGGATCCTTCTTTATTCAGCAGGACCAAAGCGGCAATTCCCGGGACGATTATGAGAAATGGAATAAACATCTTGGGGATCGCACCAATAAGCGGAGTATTCCTGGCTGCCGTAGATGATTTAGCCGACATAGCCCGCTGTACGATGAGGAAGTTGGTGCACCAGTATCCAAAGGAAAGAACAAATCCTAAACCGGCAAAGATCCCATACCAGGCAACTCCCATCGGATTTGCTTTTGCTGTTACTGTGTACTTCCAGGTAGTTGTCCAGGTATCAGCGGCAAAACCTTTTGCTGAGACTATCGGTGCAAGGTGGTCTTTTAAACCTGACCAACCACCAAGATCCTTAAGACATAAAATCACGATTGGCAATAACCCTATCACAATAATGAAAAACTGCAGTACTTCGTTATAAATCGCTGAAGATAATCCACCAAGGTAGGTGTAAGCAAGTACAATGGTTGCGGATAGAATAAGGCTAAGGTGGAAGTTCCAGCCTAGTACTTTTTCCATCAGGATTGCAAGAGCATACATTGAAATTCCCGATGCGAGGATGGTCATTATTGCAAACAAAATGGCATTCAGCCCACGGGTTTTTTCGTCGTACCTTAATTTAAGATATTCAGGAACAGATCTTGCTTTCGAGCCATAATAGAATGGCATCATAAACATTGCGAGAAATACCATGGCAGGAATGGCGCCCACCCAGTAAAAATGGGTTGTAAGCATGCCGTATTTAGCACCGGAGCCAGTCATACCCATCACTTCGAGAGCGCCCAGGTTGGTTGAAATAAATGCCAGACCTGCCACCCATGCTGGCATTGACCGACCCGCTTCGAGAAAGGCATTGGCATCTTTCATATAACGTTTCAGCGCCCAGCCAATGCCAAGAACAAATAAAAAGTAGATCACCATCACCAGGTAATCTATCCAGTCAAGTGAAAAGTTTGTACCCATCCCTTCTCTGATTTAATTTCTTATAAAACAGAAAAATTGCTATCTGGCAATCATCCAGATCATCTACAAATTTAAGGATGTTTTCATGCAAATTCCAAAACCTGTAATTTATTCATTGAGGAAGAAAAAAAGGTGTTAGGTATTGGGCATTAGTCATTGGAAATGAAGAATGAAAAATGAAGAAAGAAGAATTGAGAATTGTCCCCATCAGGATTATATTTTGACAGCAGGTTTTGAGAGGAAATAAATGACCCAGCCGGAGGCAGTGATGACCAGACCTGCAAGGGATTCGTGGGGTTTGTAGATGAAACCATATACCAGTATCCAGGTATTTACCAGGAGAAAGAATCCGGGCAGGTAAGGATATCCGAAAGCCCGGAAGAAAGTTTCGCCTTTCTTTTGCCTGAACCGTGTGACAAAGACACCGAGGACCGACAAAAATGTGAACAGGTTCAGGGTAAACCCAACGAAGATGATCACCTGTTCAAAGGTGGAGGTAAGGATGAAAAAGATGGAGATGAGGCTTTGAAACAGTATAGCGATATAAGGGACATCATTCCGTTTGCGCGAAAGCCAGCTCAGCAAATGGTAATCCTCCCCTATCGCATGATATACCCTAGGACCAACAATGATCATGGAACTGACAGAAGAAATCAGCAGGAAGGAGATGATCAGGCCGATGACTGCTCCCGCCTGGTGGCCGAGGATCTTCTGGGTAAACACATAGCCGATCTCGATCTTTCCTGCCAGTTCTGGGATGGGAACAGCATAGAGAAAGATGAAATTGATCATCATGTATAGAAGAACGACGATCGCGGTACCTGTGATCAGGCTTTTTGGGGTATTCTTCAGGGGATCTTTGATCTCGCTGAGGATATAAGCCGCGGCATTCCATCCTGAATAAGAATAGGAAACAAAATACATAGAAATGGCAAAGGCCGGGCTGATAATGTCTTTCAACGCTTTTCTGTCGAAGTTGAACCCGATGTGCGAACTCTTCCCATAGGTTAATCCAAGGATAAATAACAGGATGATAAAAGAGATCTTGACCACGGTCATGACATTCTGGAAAATGGCGCCGACGTGTTTGTTCGTCCCGTGAAGCAGTGTCAGGAAGAGTACCAGCAGTATCGACAGCAATACAGGCAGGTTCATCTGTCCCATGAAATCGGGGAAATAGGGCTTCAGGTCTATGGCGCTGGAAAAATATTTTCCAAATGCAATAGCAGCAGCAGCCACTGGTGCTGCAAACCCCACAGTTATGGAGATCCAACCTGCCAGGAAACCCAGCCCGGGATGATAAATCTTTGAGATAAAATGATATTCCCCACCCGAACGAGGGTAGAGAACGCTGAGTTCGGAATAGGCAAACGCTCCGCACAAGGCCACAACTCCCCCGAGCAGCCAAAGCATCATCAAGGCGAAACCGGAGGTAATGCCCATCACCTGAAAGCCGAGGCTGGTAAATACACCCGTCCCGATCATGTTAGCGATCACAACCGAAATGGCAGTTACCAGGCTGAACTTATTCTTCGCAGGCACAGTTAGTGTTTCTTTTTGGCAAACAGCAAGTTCGTTTCGTTGAATTTTACATTGTACCCGATCCGGAAAGGAACTCCGTGCTTTGTTTCCTGCTTTTCATAGGCCGACTGAAGGTCAGGCTGGAATTTGTATTTGAACAGGTCGATAGTTTGTGTATAGGTCCCGAACAGTTTTATCGTCCATCCTGATGGCTTGAAGAACCGGAAGGGAATCCCGGAATCATCCTGCAGAATAGAGGATTCCTGATCAAGAAGGTAATTCCGCATCACATGGAAACCGGCAGTGAACATGAGGTATGATGCTGCTTTCAGGAACCCGACCTGGCTGCCGAACAATTTAACGAACTGCAGCAATTCCGGATGTTTTTTCAGGCTCCGGTCTGAAAGATCATAGGAAAGATAATACAGAACCTGTTGCTTTTTCATCGTGGAATCAATAAATGCAACCCTTACCCCTATGGTGGATGTATCCTGCCGGCAGGGAACGATCTCTCCTTTATTATCCAGGTTGAAATAGGTGATCCCAGTAAGCCTGTGACCCGTTTTCCTGATATAGAAAAGAATCAGCGGTAAGGTGCCGTCAAGCGATTGCTGGTTGAGGTCCTTTTCCATGCTTTTAGTCCTGAAAAATCCCAAGTGGTCCGAATAATAGAGAGATGTCCGGATCTTCTCAAGGTAAGCAAGGAAATCTTTCTTTGTCATGGTATCGCAACGGTGTAGCTTGCCAATCGGTTCCAGTCCGATCAGCACATAATTAGCGGCATCAGGGAAAAAAGTATGTGCATAAAGGAAATCTGCTCCTGCAAATGGGTAAAACAAGGTCGAAGTATCGCATGAACCCGTATCCAGGTTTTTCTCCTTCCAACGTGTGATCAAACTGGTCTTGTTCCTAACAACCAGCTTCCAGTCGTCATTGATATGTTGCTGGTAGGTTATCCAGTCTTTTTCTTCAATGAGATTCCTGCATACTTTAATAGGGCTGATCCCTGAAAATACAGCAGCCATGTCGTCGTTAACTGTGTCGATGACAGATCTGTAACTTTTCAGACTCAAAGGCAAAGAATTATTTACGGCTTTGTTCCCGGGGTTTTTAGAAGCCTGGTTTTGCAAGCAGGAAAGGAGGAGAAATGCCACGACAGTGCATAAACTGCGCGAGAGCAACCCCATTTTACTATTACGATAAAACATACCGGAGATGTAATGTTCGGCAAAAGTAAAACAATTCTCAGTGACACAGAAACCTGCGTTAAAAATTCTTAAATGTTCCGGGAAAATGCGGGCGTTTGGATTAAATTTCGTTTTTTTGCAAATCAATTATTCCTTGATGCATAAAAAAAGAGTCTTCATCCTTTTGTTGTTGCTTTCAACAGTTAACTGTTTTTCCCGTGGTCATATAAATATTGATTCCATTTTTTTCAATCCTACTTACTTTCAATTACGGCTCGATTCCCTATACCTCGGTCAATTCCGACAGGCGTTGAAGGGCCATGAACAGGAAAACAACCAGATGCTAGCCACTGCCCTGCCCGGCCTCCGGTCGTTAACGGAATCGGATATTACGCGCCAGGTCAGCGAGATGAATTCGGTGATCCATGTGGGATACAATCAGAAGGTAAGGGAATTCATCGATGTTCTCCTCTTTAAAAAACCTGAGGCTTCCTGTCTTTTGCTTACGCTGGCCGATCATTATGTTCCTCTTTTTCAATCCATCTTTGATCAATACAATATCCCCGGCGAACTTGCCTACCTTCCGTCGGTGATCTCTGCCTTCAATCCCGCAGCCTCTTCGATCTATGGTTCGTCCGGTATCTGGAACATCATGTACATCAGTGGTAAACTTTACAAACTGGAGATCAATTCGATGGTGGATGAGCGGAGGAATTATGAGAAGTCGACCGATGCGGCTGCAAGGCAATTCAAGGATTTCTTCGCCATTTACCAGGATTGGACGCTTGCCCTTACAGCCTATATCGTGGGTCCGGCTATTGTGAACAAGGCGATTCGCAGGGCAAACGGAAAAAAAGATTTCTGGAGTCTTTACCCTTTTCTACCTCCGGAAACACGGGATTACTTGCCTGCCTATGTTGCCATGACCTACTTCGTCAGTTACCATAATCAATTGAATCTGAAACCGCTCCAAGCCGACCTTCCATTTTCCACCGATACTGTCTGCATAAGGAAAGAGCTTCATCTGAGGCAGGTTTCAAAGATCCTGGATATCCCGATCACGATTCTGAGGGAATTGAATCCCCAGTACAAACACGATATTCTACCTGCCGGTCCAAAGATCTGTATCCTCAAACTACCGGTCAGCTATGGGGATAAATTCCGGCTGCATAAAGACTCCATCTTTCTTTACAAGGACTCCGTTATCATTGCTTCACGGCAGAGCACGATCACATTTCCGATGGCAACCTATACCCAGAATGAACCAAGGACGGCATCGGGAAGAAGCCAGGTTTATCATTCAGTCAGGTCAGGTGAAACTCTTGGTGCGATTGCCGCTAAGTATCATGTCACGGTTGCAGATATCAAATCCTGGAACCACTTGAAGTCCAATTCCCTGAGGGTGGGACAGCAACTTCTCTTGTTTTCGGCTCAAAAAGCCGGAAGTCATACTGCTCCCAAAAAGAAATAACTAATATTAATCCTGATCAACTGCCAATCCTGCGATCAATATTTGTTTCTGACGCGTAATGAAACCTATCCGAATCTTCCTCCTGTTACTGATCGTTTTCCTCTTTTTCATACTGTTTTCCTTTCTCCTGCCTGACCGTGACATGGCGATATCAAAAAACTTTTCTGTCCGTTTTCCTTCCCTGAAAAAAATATTTCAACCCAAAAATATTGAATATGCCGATATTGCTTCGATCCTGCAACAGAAACGGTCGGATACCGATTCGCTGGTGAGGATCTCAAAGGCCGATACCCTGAGGAAACCTGATTCCCTCCTCATAAAATTGGTCTCCCAGCCTCTGGATTATCCCGGTGATGATAAAACCGTTCTTTATCCTTTCTTCCGTGAACTCGAAGAATCGCTGGTAAACAAACAAGGAATCCATATCCTGCATTATGGTGATTCACAACTTGAAGGCGACCGGATAACCGATTACCTGAGGTCGCGGTTCCAGGCTGAGTTCGGCGGATCCGGGCCGGGAATTCTGCCACTTGGCGAAGAAACCTACCGTCTTGCCCTTCTCTCTTCCGTTTCGGGAAACTGGCAAAAGTACAACCTGATGGGAACCAAATACAAAAACCAGGGATCCCATCCATATGGTCCGTTGGGAAGTTATTTCCGTTTTGCCTCCGATCAGCCGGATTCGGCAGCTGGCAATGGAAAGCCGCTGGAGGCATGGATCACATTACGGGGAAAAGGGGTATCAGGCGGAAGAGCTGATCAGTACCAACGATGCAGGATCTTTTACGAAAACTACCAGCAACCGGTGAAGGTGAGTTTCTTCAATGGGGATGTGAAATTAAAATCGGATACCTTGCCCCCAAGCCGGTCACTGAAAGAATGTGACCTGTCCTTTACCGATACGCCTACAAGCCTGACGATCCGTTTCACCGGAGCAGGCAGTCCTGATTTTTATGGTATCTGCCTCGACAGCCCTTCGGGGATCTCCGTAGATAACATCCCCATCCGGGGCAGTTCCGGGTTGGAATTTACCCGGATGAACCCTGGCCTGCTAACCGAGATATACCGGATCCTGAATGTTAAGCTGCTGATCCTTCAATTTGGGGTGAATGTCGTTCCCGGCAATCTCGATGATTATACCTATTATGAAAATGGCCTTTATTCACAGATCTGTCAGCTGAAGAAGCTGAATCCCGGCGTGAGTGTTATCGTGATCGGTGTATCGGATGCATCCCTGAAAAATGGCGACACTTATGAATCTTATCCCAATGTGGAAAAGATAATGAATGCCCAGAAATCGGCTGCGCTGAAAGCAGGTTGCGTATTCTGGAACCTATATGCAGCGATGGGAGGAAAAAATTCCATGCCCAGCTGGGTATTTGCGAAAGAGCCCCTGGCCACGACCGACTTTCTTCACTTTAATTATGCTGGCGCAAGGATCGTTGGAAAGATGTTCTATTCAGCACTGATCAATGATTATAATGAATTTATCAGGAAAAACACACAATGAAAATGTTCATCCATAGGATCATCTTAACCCTTAACTTAATGCTGGCCATGGTTTCCACGCAGGCCCAGTGGACAATCACATTGCCTTCAGGTATCCAGGTGGGTGGAAACATGAATAACCGTTTTCTTTTTTACGGAAATGCAGAAAAAACCTATGAACCTCTTTTCCGTTCGATGAACAGGCTGATCCTGAAAGGAGAAGGAATCATTAACATCGTTCAGATAGGCGATTCCCATATAGAGGCAGGATTCATCCCTGAACAAATGCGTAAAAACTTTGCTTCGTTCATCTCTTCCGGATGTGGTGCCAGGGGACTTGTCTTCCCATACCGGATCGCAAAGACCAACAACCCTGCAGATTACTTTGTAAAATTTACCGGGAAATGGAAAAACTGCCGGAATGTTGAGATCAACAAAAACTGCAGTCTAGGCCTAACGGGAATTATGGTCCAAACCCGCGACACGCTTGCAGAGATGACGTTCCATTTCAGGGAAACCGCCACATTCAGGGAATTTAATTTTATCCGGATCTACCATGATCCATTGGACACAAGTTTTCGTGTAGATTTTCCCGGGCTGGAAGGCTGGTATCATGTGGTATTCCCCATTCAAACAGGGTACACAAATATTCGATTCGATTCCATCATTCCGGATTCCCTGAGAATCAGGATCGTTAAAAAAGACACGATCGGGAAATATTTTACCTTTTATGGGATCGATTTCGAAAATGGAGATCCCGGAATCGTTTATTCTGCTTCCGGAGTCAACGGAGCTGAAGTCACCTCCTATCTGCGTTGCGATTTGATGAAGGATCAACTCAGAATCCTGAAACCCGACTGGGTTATCCTTTCGTTAGGAACCAATGATGCCTATTCTCTTCATTTTATCAATGAAGAATTCATCGCGAACTACATTGCTCTGATTAAGAAGATCAGGGAGGCCAATCCGGGCGTACCTGTTTTGCTGACGGTTCCGGGCGACAGTTATCGCCGGCACCGTTACGACAACCTGAACCTGGTGGAGGAGCGTGAAGCGATCCTTGAGGTAGCAAAGCAAACCGACTGTGCAGTCTGGGATTTTTATTCGCTCATGGGTGGACCGAAGTCAATCATGCAATGGTACAAGGCCGGGCTCGTTGCAAGGGATAAGCTGCATTTCAATAAGCAGGGATACCTCATCCAGGCTGACCTGCTTTTCGAAGCCTTTATGGATGCTTATTCATCATTCATTGATCAGTCGAACTTATCAGATTAAGGAGAATGGAATTCCTGAAAAATCTCTTCGGCTACGACAGTAATTCGCTTCTGCTTTTTACAGGGATCAATTTCTGGATCTTTTTCGGGATCATCCTGTTCGGTTTCTCCTTCATTCATTCAAGAGTCAGATGGCGCAATGTTTTCCTCTTTCTTTTAAGCCTCTTCTTTTATTATAAATGCGGAGGAGGATTCGTCATCCTGCTTTTCCTGGCGGTTGTAGCCAATTTTTCCCTTGGGATCTGGATGGGACGGATTCCTGAGAAATGGCAGCGAAAAAAGGTTCTTCTGCTGAGCATCTTATTGAACCTGGGAATGCTGGTTTGGTTTAAATACACGGCTTTCTTCATCACGCTCTTTAACCAGGTAACAGGAAGTCATTTGAAGGTATTCAACTTTATTGCCTGGGGATTTAACCAGCTAAGCGGAAAACATTTAAATATCACAGAGCTTCTTGTTCCGCTCGGGATCTCATTTTTCACTTTCCAGCTGATCAGTTATTCGATTGAACTTTACAGGAAAAGAATAGAACCCATACGAGATTTCATCGATTTCGGGTTTTATATCACCTTTTTCCCGCAGGTGATTTCGGGACCTATAGTTAAGCCACAAAATTTTATCCCGCAAATCCGAAAACCTTATGAATTGAGTAAGGATGAATACGGACTTGCCATATTCCTGATCATTTCCGGGTTGGTGAAGAAGATCGTTTTTGCAGATTACCTCTCGGTGAACTTTGTCGGGCGTATATTTGACAATCCCAACCTTTTCACTGGATTTGAAAGCCTGCTGGCCGCTTATGGGTATACCCTCCAAATCTATTTTGATTTTTCGGGATATACCGATCTTGCCATCGGGATTGCCCTGTTGCTCGGGTTCAGGTTACCTCCCAATTTCGAATCCCCTTATAAGGCAAGAAATATCAGCGATTTCTGGAATCGATGGCACATAAGCCTGACAACCTGGTTCCGCGATTATCTGTTCCTTCCTTTTGCCTATTATCTGTCCGGAAAAATGGTGAAACCCCATTATTTAAAAATCAGGACAGAATTTCTGATTTATTTTGCCGGAATTCTTTTAACCTTCTTTCTATGCGGGTTATGGCATGGCGCAGCTATTAATTTCATAATCTGGGGAGGGTTGCATGGTATGGCCCTTGCCATTCATAAATTTTTCTATCCCAAAGTCCGGTCAAATAAGAGAATTCCTCCTTTCCGCTTGTTTGCTTCACGGTTCGTCACTTTCCACTTTATCGTTTTCACCTGGATCATTTTCAGGATTACGAGTAAAGAAGAATTCAGTATACTCATGAAGAAGATCTTTTTCCAATTCCATTCCGAGCTTGCAGGACAGATCATTACGGCCTACTGGAAAGATCTTATCCTTCTTCTTACTGGTTTCCTGCTGATCTGGGCTCCTTCAAAAATAAAAGAAGAGGTAAAACGTTACTTTGTGGCGATGCCTGAATTTGCGAAAGCGATCATCCTGGTTTGTGTGATCTTTTTCATTTATCAGTTCAAAGTTTCAGGAATACAACCTTTCATATATTTCCAGTTCTGATATGAAGATAGCTCCATTTCTTGTTTTTTTCTCGATCGTCCTGGTCATCTACGGACTGATCAATACCTATATTTTTACCCGGTTCATGCAGTGTATTCCTTCAGGTTCAAATGCAAGGATCTGGGCAATCATCATTTTCTGGGTGCTGGCGGGGTCGTTTATCATTGCACGGTTCATGGAACGTGTCTATCCGTGTGATTTTACGGAGGTGATGACCTGGATCGGATCATTCTGGTTGGGCGCGATGGCGTATTTTGTCCTGGCCGTTCTTCTTGTTGATTTTGCTCGTCTGGTCAATCATTTTACTCCATTTTTTCCAAAGTTTTTTTATGCAGATTATCAGAAGACAAAGCTGATTGCCCTGATCATCATTACGGGATTGGTAGTTTTGACTGTAACAGTCGGTTTCATTAATGCACGGAATCCAAAGATTAAAATATTGGATCTTAATATTGCGAAGAAAATTCAGGGAAATAAGACCTTAAAGATCGCGATGGCTTCTGAT
>Ga0224524_1000121_pt1 | contig 32969 bp, 30 predicted proteins | sample CFST75metaG_FD_179895 | JGI IMG/M metagenome (GOLD analysis project Ga0224524, IMG submission 179895) | Peat soil microbial communities from Stordalen Mire, Sweden - C.F.S.T75 | ecosystem: Environmental > Terrestrial > Soil > Wetlands > Peat | place: Sweden: Norrbotten County, Stordalen Mire... | reverse complement strand
CCTCTACCTGTTTCTATACCTTTCGATAAAGGATATACGCAAATTCCTAACTTCATTTATTTTTTTATACGTGCAACAACAAAAAACATTATTGAAAAACAATTCAATAAGTTTATCTTTTCTAATTTTTTATATGGATAAAAATATGTGAATGTTTTATTTCCACCTCTGTAATGAAGCACCCTACTAGTAATTATTTCGAAATTGTGTTTAATTAATGTTCCACATATATTTTTTCTTGTAACATTAAATTGCCCAGCTTCCAATGAGTAATCTTTAACTGCTTTGATAAAATTTATAGGATTCCAAACATTTGGCTCGCAAATTACAATAATACCATCTTCTTTAAGATGTGACTTTATTTCAGTAATGGATTTCTGATAGTCGGTGAAATGATGCATAGAACCACTAACATAGATACCGTCAAATTTTTTTATCACAGGAATTTCTTCAGCAGGACAAGGTAAATATTCAATATTATTATAGCCAAGAAGTCTTTTTTTTGCATTCTCAAGCATTTCTGCTGATAAATCGGTAAGTAAAAAAGTGTTGATCTTTTCTTTTAATTCATCTGCTAAATATTTGGCATGTATGCCTGATCCGGCTCCTACCTCCATCAGATCCCAACTATTATTCTTTGGCAGATAGTTTAAAAAAGCATTTTCAATTTCCTCAACTTTGTAATAATGATTTGAGTTTTCTCTGTTATACTTTGTGTCAAATTCCTCAGCAATTTCCGCATAGTGTTTCCGCTGCTGTATTATTTTCTTATTAGTATCGTATATGCTCATTTATTTTTTCATGTAAACCAGATGCTTAAATATTAGAAATTAAAATTATTTATTTTTGAATAATGAAAGTGTTATTAAAAAATTACTTTTCAGGCTTACATATAAAATAGGAATTCCAAGTATTAAAATTAAGCTTGTTTTGTGTTAGCCATTCACCGCTGTCAAGTATTTTAAACCCGGCAGATTGACAGAAAGATTCCAATTCAGGTTTAAACAAATATCGCACAGAATGCACTTCAACGAATTCTTCAACAGTATTGGTTTTTTTATCTTTTATTAGAAGCGTATATTTAACTTTTACAATGTTTTCATTTGGATAAAAATCAGGCTCTGCTATCCTAATCAGACTGAATTTATCATCTTCATGTTTTTTTATTCTTATTACGGGTTTGTCAGTCAATACTGCAGGACCGTACCAGCAGTCAAAAATAAGAAATCCCTCAGGATTTAAATGTTTCCATGCAGTTCGAAAGATTGAGTATAAATCTTCGTTTGTGTTTTGGTAGCCGAATACATGAAACAACGAAGTAACGATGTCAAATTTTTTATCAATTTTGAATGTGCGGGCATCATCACAGTAAAATTCAAGATATTTCTTTTGATTTGGAGTTGTTTTCTTTTCAATTGCTAATTCAATCATTTCACAAGAAATATCAACACCAGTAATATTATATCCTAAATCAGCTAAAAAAAAATCATGATTCCCTGTTCCGCATCCTAAGTCTAAAATTGTCTTCGCATTAGGATTTGCATTTTTTATGAGTGAATCAACAAATATAGATTCATCTTTATAGTTTTTATTTTGATAAAGTAAATCATAATATTTTGAATATTTTTTAAAAACGCTCATTTCAAAATTTTTATTAATTTATTTACTACAATTTCTATTTCTGTTTTTGAGATGGATAACCCACTTGGTAAATAAAAGCCCCTGCGTGCTATCCGCTCTGCTATTGGATAATATTCATTTAGAAACAATCCCATTTTATTAAAAGCAGGTTGCTGATGCATAGGCCAAAAAAATGGTCGTGTTCCAATACCTTCTTTGTGCATTAGTGAAATTGCCTCACAGGCATCAAAAGGCACTTCGTTTTTTAAAACCACTCCATAAACCCAATAAATACTATCAGCGTAATCGGTCTTAGGGCAGTTAAGTTCAATGCCTTTAACATTTGATAATAATTTATTATATAATTCGCCAGTAGCCCTTTTGATCTTAATAAATTCATCGATTCGTTCGAGCTGGGCAACACCAAGAGCAGCTTGTATATTGGTCATTCTATAATTATACCCAAGTTCATCATGCAAAAATCTTCTTTCAGTTTTAAAACACATGTTTCTTAACGAGCGACATTTCTCTGAAATATCAATATTATCAGTTGTTATCATGCCACCTTCACCTGTTGTGATATGTTTGTTTGGATAAAAGCTGAAGCAGCTTATATCGCCAAAGCTGCCTATTGGTTTGCCTTTGTATTCCTGACCAAATTCTTCAGCAGCATCTTCAATTATTTTCAAATTATATTTTTTTGCTAATTCAAGGATCTTGTCCATATCAACAGGAAGTCCATATAAATGAACAACCATAATGGCTTTTGTTTTACTTGTAATTTTATCTTCAATTTTTGTTACATCTATATTCCATGTGTTCTCATCAGAATCAACCAACACAGGCATTGCTCCAACTCTTGTAATTGCTGAAGCGCAACAAATAATTGTGAACGTTGGCATGATAACTTCATCGCCGGCCTTTATTCCGAGTGAAATCAAAGCTGTATCTAAGGCAACAGAACCATTACTGACGGCAATTGCATATTTGCGACTAACTTTTAAAGCAAACAGTTCTTCAAACTTTTTAACGAAAGGTCCCTCCGAAGAAATCCATCCGGAATCGATACATTCTATTAAATATTTTTTTTCGTTACCATTTAATAGAGGTGTATTTACAGGAATAAATTTATTCTTTATCATATTCGTCTATTAATTTCAGTTTGAGGTGAAGTGTTGATAAAATAATTCAATGAGTTTTTTTAATTAAACTAAAGGGATGCCTAATCTAAAAGTATCCGATTCATATTCTTTTCCACCTCTAGGTCCCTTTGTAAATACTAGCAACTCTGAATCATCTAATGCAACCAAAACGTGTTTTTCCATAGGTTCGGTTACGACCAATTCACCTTTATTTAAAATTATTTCAACTTGAGGTTCATCATTAAATTGCGTAACAAGTTTTATTCGGCCTTTTACAACGTAATTCCATTGTGTTGTTTCTTTATGGTAATGATTTGCTCGTACAGCACCTTTTATAAATGAAATGAATGTAACTGCATTTATGTTTTCGTTTTCGACAAGATCAATTATTTGACCCCTTTCATCTGCATGATTTATTGTTGTCTTTAAGATTTTCATATTTTAATTATTATTTGCAAAATGTTAAACAATTATAGGTTTAGGTATTGGGATTATAAATTTTCCACCTTTTTCCCTATATTCTTTATTGTTATTCATTATTTCTGTTGCGAAATTCCATGCTAAAAGTAGTGCAAAGTCAGGCATGTCTTCTAGAATCTTACTGTCTGGTTCGACAAGAAGATGGTCACCGGGAGTATAAAGTCCAATTTTTAATTTTGATTTTTCAGTAATATAATCGAGTGATTGGCGGTCAAGTTTGCAATAGTTAATAAGTGTCATTCCTTTCGCAGGTGCACTTACTGCAACAATTCGTTTTCCTTCTCCTTTTAATTTATGTATCAGTTGGTTCAATGCGGCTTTGTTTTGAGCAACTTTATCTGCAAATAATTGCAATGCTTTTTTATCGCGTAACATTCCTTTATTCTCAAGTTTTATAATTTCAGAAACACTGATATGAACTTTGTAATTACCCTTGTTAGAAACGAATATTCTTATGGAGCCTCCGTGAATATCCTTTTGTTCAACTTTAATTATTTCCATATTGAATCTATCGAAGAAAGGGACAAGAGGTTCTACCGAAATATATGAAAGATGCTCATGATAAATTGTATCATACTCTAAGTTATCAACTAAATATAAAAAGTGAGGAACTTCTATGATAAAAATACCTTTATTACTATCAATTAAGTTTTGAATAGCAATCATAAATGATTCAAGATCATCAACGTGAGCAAAAACATTTGTAGCAGTAATTATACTTGCTTTTCCCATTACACCAATTATTTTCTCAACAGCACATTGTCCAAAAAAATCATTAATTGTTGGTATGCCTCTTCTTTCGGCTATTTCACAAATATTTGGGGCTGGGTCAACTCCATATATTGGCAAACCTAATTTCTTAAATCCATCTAATAACACTCCAACATTACTTCCGATATCGACTGCCAAATCATTAGCGTTAAAATTAAAATCATTGACAACCGATTCTGCAAAGTCGTGATAATGTTTCTTGCCAGTTTCAGTAGTAGATGACTCATAAGGGTAGTTTTCCTGATATAATATCGCAGGGGATACAGTATAACCAAGTTGAATAAAGCCACATGTTTCACAAATATAAACTTCGAGTGGATATAAAACTACGGGATCAGATATTTGGGATTTTTTCAGGAATTGATCTGATGGCGGGTGGTGTCCAAGATCAAGAAATTTGAACAAAAATTTACTTTTGCATATTCGACATTGAAAGTTTTTTTTTGAAATAATTCTATTCATTTATTTCAATATTCGACTTAATAGAGTATGATTTATTATTTGTCGTTTCAAAGTAACTTTTAATAAGAATATCGGAGATTAAACCTAAAACAAAAAGGACCAATCCTGTAATTAAAAGAAATGCTGATAGTATAGGCCAGGCGGTGTGGCCCACTTTGCCAAGTTCGAAGTATAAATAAAAAGTATAAATTGTTACAATAAAGCCCGAAAAAAACAAAAGCAAGCCCATTCCACCAAGGAAATGTAATGGCCTTACAGCATATTTATTCCAGAACCAAACCGAAAGCATATCAATAAAGCCTTTAACCGAGCGCTTCCAGTTGTATTTTGTTTTTCCAGTCAGGCGCGGACGGTGATTAACTTCGATTTCTCCAATTTTATATCCTTTAATTTTTAGTAATGCCGGAATGAAACGATGCATTTCGCCATATAAATTCAGTTCGTCAAAACATTCCTTTTTATAGACTTTTAAGGAGCAGCCACTGTCGTGTATCCCATCATTTATCAGGATCTTCCGTAAAAAATTGGCAACTCTTGAAACAAAATGTTTAAGAAAGGAATCTTTTCTTTTTTTTCTCCAGCCCGAAACAACATCCAGATCATTTTTATCAAGATGTTCAATAAGCCTGGGAATATCATTCGGGTCGTTTTGCCGATCACCATCCATGGTTATGATCAATTCATGCTTTGATGCTTTAATACCAGCATCCATTGCAGCTGTTTGTCCAAAGTTTTTCCTGAAACGAATATATTTTACTGGTGATAAAGTTTTAACCAAATCTTTTGTGTAGTCAATTGAGCCATCGTCAACAAAAATTATTTCGTACACATAGGCGTTCTTTTTACAAACTTCCCTTATTTCCTGATGCAATTCCCTGATATTCCCTGCTTCATTATATATGGGGACAACAACAGAAATTTTCTTTATGGATTTATCGTTAGTCATTTAAGGGAGATTTTAAATGTTTTTTAAATGTAATGAGAAAATAAATAGTTAATAAAAATATTATAGTTCCATTAATTGTATATTCTCTCAAAGTCATTGATGATCCGTTATTCATCCGCCATAAATTTAACTGTATATTGTTCACTATATCCGGTCCGATAATAAACCAAAATTTTGAAGCTAATATAGTAATAACAATCAATAAAACATAGTCTGTTTTCTTGATATCGATTTTTTCCATCAATTGTACTACCAGAAAAATAATAAAAGGAACTATGGCAATTCCAGCGCGATTTTCGGGGCAAAAGATTAAAAACAAATTAAAGATAAATATAAGTATGAATCCCAACCCGAAAGATCTTAAAATTATTGATAGTTTTTTATAAAAAATTGCAGCAATTATCATCAATGGACCATACCAGGTGATTGAACCCACCCAGGAGATCAGGGGGAATGATATTGAATTTATTACCGGAAATAATAGGTTGTCCCAAAATGAGAGGTTTCTGTCAGTAGTTCCATTATAAAATGAATAAATGTAATTAATAAATATATATATAATTAATACAGCAATAAATCTTTTTATAAAAGACATTTTAAATAAATATTTGATATTTTTTAAACTCACATTATGAAAAAGAAAAAAAATATAAATAAAGATAAAGGCAAGGAATAAAATAGTGTTTGCAATAAGGAAAATGTAAACTGCCATATACCTGTATATATCAATAGGGTGGTAATATGTGAACGCTGCAATCCCCTGTTTTAAATAAGTATACATGAGAATCCCAAGAAGAATTACACAAGTAATTGTGGGTGTAAAATAATTTAAAAAATTGTTTTTTTCCTGGATAACAGGAAGGTTCCTTGGAAATAAAAATAGCAGGAAAGCGGAATATGTTACAGGCTGCCATACAAAAGCTCCAAGAATAGCTGTAAAAATAATGCCGGTTGATGAATTCTTTAAGAAGAAGTATAACAGAAGCAGACCGAGTGTGAATCCTGTAAAATCAGTAAGAACCGGATCGTAAAAAGCAAGTTTTAAAATTGCAAATGAACCAAATAGAAATACAAATCCAAGCCATTTATTTTTCTCCTGAATTTTTTCATTATCACAAATTTTAGCCCATACAAATGCGCATATCATTAATAAAATTAAATTGTACAGTTCAAACCCATTTACAATATTGTTATCATCATTCAAATCCAAGCCAAATAAAATCAGGCCATAATGGACAATCATACTTGGTAAAAAGCGATTTACCTTGTATGTGTTTATTTCTTTATTTATAATTAAATCTTCAAAGTTTCTGACAAACTTTGCATATTCTTTCCCATCAAACCCCACTCCGTTATTTACAGGAATTTTTTCAAAGAAATTGATTTGTATAATTCCAATAAAAAAAATAATGCACACAGATATTATGGCAAACTTGTTTTTATTGAAAATCTTTGCAAGAAGCATTTAAATCGAATTGGTGTATATTCTTTGAAAAATATAATTTGTTTTTATATCATTTTGAATCTTTCGACAAAATAATTTATGGAGAATAGTTTTTAAACCATCAAAATTTGCAGTTATGAATTATCAGAAACAATTTGTTTCGTTCCACTTTATAAAGTTTTTCAAACCTTCCTCGAGGGAAATTTGGGGTGAATAATTTAGTAATTCTTTAGCTTTGGAAATATCAGCAAATGTAAGATTAACATCTCCCGGCTGCATGGGCAAATAGTTTATATTCTCCTTCCGTTGTAATATAGTATAAAGCAAAGTAACTAATTCTTTCAACTTAACAGGTGCGCTATTTCCTAAATTTATAATTTCATAAACGTTAAGGTTGTTAAATAAAAATTCAATGGATTTCATAATTCCATCAATTATGTCATCAATATATGTATAATCTCTACCGGTATTCCCATCACCAAAAATTGTGATGGGTTTTCCCTTACATATTAAGTCTGCAAACTTTCGAATTGCCAGATCGGGTCTTTGCCTTGGCCCGTAAACAGTGAACAGTCGTAAATTTATAATATCAAGATTGTTTAAATAATGGTATGTATAATTTAATAATTCGCAGGATTTTTTAGAAAATGCATATGGTGAGATAGGTTTATCAGAAGTGGAATTTTCAATAAAAGGAATAGTTCTACTATTTCCATAAATGCTGCTTGAAGATGCAAAAACTAACTTTTTATTATTATTTTTTATCATCCAATTCAGTAAATTTTGAGTTCCACCTATGTTATTTTGTATATAATTATGTGGATCCACTAATGAGGGTCTTACTCCCGATTTTGCAGCTAAATGAACTACAATGTCAATATTATTCGGCAGTTTGTTTAAATCAGTATTGTTGCAAATGTCACCATTAATAAAAGAAAATCTTGAATTCGTAAGTGAATTTTTTATGTTATTTCTTTTAAAGGTTTCCGGATAGTAATCATCAAAATTATCAATGCCAATAACATTATATCCGCAGTTTAACAATTTATCGGTCAAATGACTTCCTATAAAACCAGCACAACCTGTTACTAATACTTTTCTCATAAATTTTTCATAAACATTCTAAACCTGAGCTAAGAATTCAATATCATAAGTTTTACAAAAATAGATAAATCTTTATACTTTTGCAGATTATTCAATACCTTTAAGTATTAGGAGATATATTTCATATGCAACAGGAATGGACAGAAATAATAAAGCCCAGGCAGAAGCTTTTTGATTTTAAGATAAAGGAATTATGGAGGTACCGCGATTTACTGATGTTATTTGTTCGACGCGATTTTGTATCGGTTTATAAGCAAACCATATTAGGGCCATTCTGGTTTATTCTGCAGGCTTTTCTTACATCGCTTACCTTTGCTTTGGTGTTCGATAAAATTGCCAAACTCCCTACGGATTATATAAATCCAATGCTTTTCTACATGTCGGGCATAGTTTGCTGGGGCTATTTTTCGCAATGTCTTACAAAAACATCCAATACCTTTGTGAACAATGCAGCTATTTTTGGAAAGGTATATTTCCCGCGCATGGTAGTGCCGTTCTCGATAGTAATTTCAAGTCTCATAGGATTTGGCATACAGTTGCTGTTTTTTGTGTGTTTTTATTTTTTCTTCATACTGATGGGAAATGTTTATTACTGCAATGCGGCACTCTTTCTTTTTCCCATACTGGTATTGCTGATGGCAATGCTTGGCCTTGGCTTCGGGCTGATAGTTTCGTCCCTCACCATAAAATACAGGGACCTGCAATATTTAATTACTTTTGGAGTGCAACTATTGATGTTTGTTACACCCATTATTTATCCCCTTTCAAAAATGACTGGTGTAATAAGGCAAATAATTATGTTAAATCCACTTACTTTTATAATTGAAACCTTCAGGTATGCATTTTTCAGCACAGGTGAACTGGATTGGGGCGGTTTTATATATAGTATTATTTTTGCAGTGTTGACGCTTCTTCTAGGAGTTGTGATGTTCAACAGGAACGAAAGGTCGTTTACGGATATAATTTAAGGAACAAGCCTTCATGAAAGCATTATCAGTTGAGAATATTAGCAAAAAATACAGGCTGGGACTTATAGGCAGCGGATCGCTGCGTGAAGATTTCAGGAGGTTTGCTGCAAAAATTGCAGGAAAGGAAGATCCTACGTTAAAAGTGGGGCAAAGAAATTCATTAACAAACGATAATAAGCACCAAGTACCAAGCACCAAGCATCAAGCCTCTGAATATATTTGGGCGCTGAAGGATATTAATTTTGACGTTAAGCAAGGGGAAGTATTGGGAATAATAGGTAAGAATGGAGCAGGAAAATCTACTTTGTTAAAAATATTATCAAAGGTTACACTTCCCACCAGCGGCCAGATTAGGGTGCAGGGAAGGGTTGCCAGCCTGCTTGAAGTGGGGACTGGATTTCACCCAGAGCTGACTGGCAGGGAAAATATTTTTCTGAATGGAGCCATACTGGGAATGACAAAAAGTGAGATAAAAAGCAAATTTGACGAGATTGTTGATTTCTCGGGCATTTCAAAGTATATTGATACTCCTGTAAAACGCTATTCAAGTGGAATGTATGTTAGGCTTGCCTTTGCTGTTGCCGCACATCTTGAACCGGAAATTCTTATAATTGATGAAGTTCTAGCAGTAGGTGATGTGGATTTTCAACAAAAATGCCTGGGTAAAATGAAAGATGTAAGCCGGTCCCAGGGCCGCACCGTATTATTTGTAAGTCATAATTTAACTGCTATTTCAAGTTTATGCGATAACGTGATATTGCTTGAGCAAGGTATGAAAATTATGGAATCAAATGCACAATCAGTAATCGATTTTTACCTTCAGAAATCAGCAAGCACAGCTGTAAAATTGAAGAGATGGAGTGATGGGGATAAAGGCCTTTCTAAAAATGATAATGCTTTATTCAGGATGGTTGAGATCAGATCTGAACGAAATGAAATAAGGATTACTGACGATTTTTCGATCTACCTAGAGTTTGAATTTCTGAAAAAATTTAAAAATATACACATTAGTCTTGCAATATATACTATTGACGGAATTTGCGTGTTGAATTCCAAGTCGCAGGAATTCGATGCGGAAAAAACATTGATGCATGGTGAGTGTTTCTTCCCGAAAAAATTCCTGAATGAGGGCTTATATTCTTTACGAGTATTATTAATAGAAGACAATACCCGGGTGCTGATTGATGTAGAGAATTTAATTACATTTAAAATTGATGAGGAAATGACTGACAGCAAGTATTGGTATGCAAAATGGATAGGTATTGTTAGACCGGAATTGAAGTGGAAAACAACATAAATATCGATGCCTATTATAAAAGAAGAATATGTTTTCAAACAGCATCATGTTTTTTTAGAGAATGAAAATCCTTCCTGGTATTGATAATTTTTTTTCGGGTGATGCAGAAAATCTTGTATTACGACTTGCGAAATCCTTATCAGGAAAAGGACCTAAAATATATTTGCTAGTTCTTTTTAACTGGAACTTGCGTATATTTTGAGGACATGGAATGGTGCATTAAAAATGAATCAGAAGCTTAAGTGGAATATGGATAAAGCAGGCAGGGAATTCTGGGAAAAAAGGTATATCGACGATCAGCACATTGAGGCCAACTGGCAGCCTTCAGCGTATAACGATATTATCCAGGAATCTCTATTTCGTTCACTAATGGAGAAATATAATCCTGAAAGCATACTTGAAGTTGGTTGTGGAGGGTCAAACTGGATCCCTTACCTGTTAAAGCACTATGCCGGTATCACCTGCAATGGCCTGGATTATTCTGAAGAAGGTTGTGATTTGCTGAGGAAAAAGCTGGTAGCATCAAATTTAAATTCAAAAATATTCTGTGCCGATTTATTTAAAATTGACGAACATGAAACCGGTCAGTATGACCTGGTATATTCACTTGGTGTAGTCGAGCACTATAAAGATCTTGAAAATATTCTGCAGCATCTTTTAAAACTTGTTAAACCGGGTGGAGTACTGATGACAGCCATACCCAACCTGCGTTCTGTTCATGGACTGATTATGTGGATTTACCAGCCTGATCTTTTTTTTATTCATAAACTGATTTCAAAACGGAAGTTGAAAAGAAAATATAAAAAGCTGGGTCTTGAACATGTGAAAGGCAAATATCTCGGTTATTTTTCCATGAATATCACACAATGGGAAAATAAGTCACGATTTAAATTCTTCGACAAGCATTTATCCCTAAGAATGAAAAGGCTTTCAATACGAACAGACAAATGGCTTATCAGGAAAAAAAAGATCAATGGTTCAGCCATGCTTGCCCCGATAATTTATATTATTGGTGAAAAGAAAACGATTTAATTTTTTTATTTAATCGTTTTCCTGATATTGTTAAGAAGGATTTATATGAATATTTCGTTGATTACACTATTTACATGAAAATACTTCTTGGTCTTAATAATTTTTTTACGGGAGGAGCCGAGAATTTTGTGTTGCACCTTGCGAAATCCTTGTCAAAAAAGGGACATAAAGTTTATCTGTTTGCCCTGTTTAACTGGAAAGAGGAGGACATGATCAAGAGGCTGGAGCTAGTATTGGGAGAAGAATATAAAAAAATAACAATTGTTTTCAGGTGGCAGCCCGGGAAAGTACAGGATTTCTTTCTGTGGAACTTAAAAGGATTAGTGTCAAAGTTCGGAATAAAGGAATACAGGGATAATGTAATTGGAAAAAAACAGATCAGAAAATTAAAAAAATATTTAAAACAAGAAAAAATTGAAATTGTAAACTCCCACCTTTGGGAAACGGATAAATATTTATCGGAGCATTTTAATATGCCTCATGTAATATCCATGCACGGACCTTATGAAGATTACCTGTACAAGTGTGCCAAGGGCGATATTAATAGTTTGGATTATGACCATGTTTTTTTAAATGCTGCAACAAAAGTACTCCTGAAAAGCAGAATGCTAATTTATACGGCGGACAGAAATCTTGAAATATTTAAATATTTTGATGGGGAGAGAATAATTAAAAAAAAGATATATATAGGTTCACCCGGAGATGAAATAAGTGAAGTAAAAACAAAAAGTATTGAAAAGAATAATGACGTTTTTGTTTTTGGCATGATTGGCCGTGGCGTTGAAGCAAAAGGCTGGGAAATAGCTATTCTTTCGTATATAGGGCTAAGAAATAATACCATAAAAAATAGTATGCTTGATCTGGTATATCCTTCTTCAGATTATATGAATATTTTGATAGCAAAGTATGAGAATGAAAATGGAATTAATTTTTGTGGCTATGTTGAAAATGCACTGATAAAAATGAAAACATTTGATGCAATGCTATTGCCAACATGGGACGATTGTTTGCCTAACACAATAATTGAGTCGGTTTGCCTGGATGTACCGGTAATATCTACAAATGTTGGAGAGATTCCGCAAATGATACAAAAGGAAGGTAAAGCGGCTGGTATAATTGTTCCGGTGGCAGGCAATGGAAAGCCTACTGTTGCAGGATTTGAAGATGCCATGGAAAAATTAATTTCCGATAAAGAATATTACAATGCGTTAAAAAGTAATTGCAGTATTGTGGCTCAAAACTTTGATATGGATATATGTGTTGAAAATTATATTTCATTTTATAATGAGGCAATTTCAGAATTTAAAGGAAGGAATAAATAAAAACTATAGATGGCAGTCTGAGAAATGTCAGCCTGAGTATTCAATGTGACAAAAAAAGAAATGTCAGACTGGGTTAATCGAAGACTGACCGGGTTTAAATCAAGTCGCACTTCGATTATCCTTGGTCAGACTCAGGATGACAATACTCAGTGTGACAAAAGAGAAATAAAAATAACAACAGGCATGCTTAAGCCTGGTTTTTTATTATGAAAATACTATTAGGTTTAAATTCCTTTCGCCCAGGAGGAGCGGAACATTTTGTACTGCACCTTGCAAAAGCATTGTCGGAAAGAGGGCATGAAGTGAGCATTTTTGCAATGCACGATTATGGATTGAACCCCGAGGACAGTGCCTATGATCCTGATAATACTGCAAGAATACTTGGCGAGGAATTTAAGAAAATAAAGATTTTAATTAATTTCAAGCCAACAAAATCTGCTGATAAAACCTTATGGCATTTGAATGGTTTTTTTACGCGCTTTGGTATAAAAAATTATAGGGAAAGAAGAATAAAAAAACTACAGGTTGTAAAACTAAAAAGTTTTATAAGGAATAATAAAATTGAAATTGCCAATACACATTTGTGGGAAGTGGATGAATTTATTTCAATGCATACCAACATCCCCCACGTTATTTCGATGCATGGCCCTTATGAGCACTTGATGTATCAACTTGGGCCGGGGCAGATAGGTGGCAGGAAACTGGATCCCGATTTTGTGGACAGGGCAGGAAAGGTGATTTGTAAAAGCCGGTTTATAATTAATTCGGCCGATAAGAACCTGGAGATACTCGAGTATGTAAAAAACAAAAATATAAATACCGAAAAAATATATCTTGGATACCAGGGGAAGAGCAGGGTAATTGAAAAAAATACTTCTGCCGATATATTTGTGTTTGGAATGATATCCCGGGGTCTTGAAAGCAAAGGCTGGGAAATTGCTGCCGAAGCATTTATTAAACTGAGGAATAAAAATAAAAACTGCCGGCTTGTATTTGCATATTCAGGTTCTCAATACATGGACCAGTTCAAATCAAAATGCAAGGATGTTGAAGGAATTGAATTCAAAGGGTATGTTAAGGAACAGAAAGAACTTTTTGAAATAGCGGATGCCTTTGTTTATCCTACCTGGGACGATTGCGTTCCCTATGTGGTAATAGAATCATTATCATTTGGTGTGCCTGTTATCAGCACAAATGTTGGTGAAATACCCATGATGATCAGGAAGGATTCGATTGCAGCAGGTATTATTGTTCCGCTTGATGTGAACACACATAAAGCTGATGTGAATGCATTTTCGGCGGCTATGGAAACATATTGTGAAAACAGGGAACTGTATAATAAACACAGATTCAACACCACAAATCTGTTTGAGCAATTCTCAATGGAGCATTGTGTTAAGAGATATGAGGAAGTATACAGGAAGGCCATCGCATCCAAAACAAATAATTAATATTCCTGTAAAGCCCCGTCATTGCGAGGAGGCAGACGAAATGTCGTACACTTGCGTGATTGTATTGCCGATGACGCAATCTCACTTCGACGGGGCTTGAAAAGTCAACTGTTTTCAAAATACTCATCATACAAATCCTTCCATTCAGGATTCATTGAATTGATAAGATCAATTTTCTTCTTTCTGCTACCAGCTTTGATTTGTTTCTCTCTTGCGATAGCTTCAACAATATCGAAGAAGCCTTCAAAACCATGATTTTTAAAATTATTGTAAAAATCAATTTGTTTGCCCCATCCCTGAAGGGTGCAAAATGATTTTCCTGACTTTATCATGTGATTTAATGGTCTGGTTTTTTAGCAAACCCCTTCAGGGTTCAGGGCAAAAGTTGCTAAAAAATTTAAAGGGCTATTTTGTATATAACCAATGTAATTTGTTTAACAAGGAATTATAAAGTGTTTTCCTTGTGTTGCTGAATGCGTAATTTTAAATCAGTGAGACTATAATTTTGTGAAGCAAAATTATTTAGTCGAACTGATCCCGAGCATGACGAGGGATCGGGTCTTATTCCCCGCCCCTTGGGGCGAGTAAAAATCAAGCAAACAGAGATACCTCGCTGCTCTGCGGCGGGGATATTCATTTGCTTGTCACTCCTGTATATAAAACAGTGTGTGTTTTATTGGTTAGTATGTATACATAACCGCCTTTGTACATAGGGGCAAATTTAGGAAAATAAATATTGCTCGCACCTTAGGTATCATGTATGCTGAGATAGCCACGTCCTCCGGACTCGCTATGACGTATTGTGGTGCTCGCAGCAACCGCACCGTCATTGCGTTCATTCACCCAGTCATTACGAGGTTTCGTATGCCCCGTCATTGCGAGGAGGCAAACGAAATGTCGTACACTTGCTTGATTGTATTGCCGACAACGCAATCTCACTTCAACGGGGCTAAGTATTCTTTCCCTACCCATTGGCAGACTGCTTCGTCACTGGTAGCTATCGGGATCCTCGCATTGACGCTCAGTTTGGCGACTCGCATTAACTGACAAATGATATGCAATCCACAGTTCGTAGAACAGACCCACAGTTTAATAAACAGACTCCATTTAATGACAATTCCATTACAAATTGAGTGGAGATATGAGCATCCTTGTTGGAGATGTCTACATTTTGTAAAGGGATAAAACCATTTTCTGGCAGGATGTAAACATCTATCCCTGGGATGCTCAGATTTAATGACAACTTCTTCACATCTTAAGTGGAGATGTAAACATCCTTGTGAGAGATGTTCAGATTTTGTAACATTTCCTTCGCATTTAGTAAGGGAATGAAATCATCTCCTGGCAGGATGTAAACATCTATACCTGGGATGCTGAGCTTTTATGACAATTCCTTCACATCTTAAGTGAAGATATGAACATACTTGTTAGAGATGCTTAGATTTTGTAACAATTCCTTCGCATTTTGTAAGGGGATGAGATCATTTTCTTGCAGGATGCAAGCATCTATACCGCGAATGTTCATATTTTATGGCAATTCCTTAATATCTTAAGTGGAGATGTGAACATCCTTATTCAAGATATTAAGATTTTGTAACAGTTCCTTTACTTTTTGTCAGGGGATATAATTATTTCTTACCGACTTGTAAGCATCTTCGGTTATGATGTTCATATCGTGAAACAATTCTATTATTTTTCTAAGAAAATAAGAATATTTTGAAGGGAAATGCATCAAAAACACTCTATTAACAGTCCTTTTAGGAGGTTATTTTCAGTTTGGCATAAAATTTGGTTTTCAAAAAGCAGTTAAATTCCACAAAATGAAAACCTCATCCAACAGACAAGTTCTTCTCCCTACAGGTTGCGGTAAGTTAACAAGCAGAAGGGCACCACAATCAAAATTAAGAGCCATGAAAACCAAGGTTAACCTGATGATAACGAAGATGACTACTGAGCAGCTGATAGCATTTGCTTTGAATATTGTAAGCAAGATGACAGGCAACAGTAATTTCGCCACTCCTAACCCTGCATTACCGGCCATAACAACTGCAGCAACTGCATTGCAGACAGCTTATGATAATGCACAGGGGGGAGGGCCTGCCCAAACATCTGTTATGCATCAAAAGAGGACAGCCCTGGAATTATTGCTTTCAACCCTTGGACATTATGTTGAAGACCGCGCCAACGATCCTGCGAATGCTGCAGGACCTGAAGCCATTGTCCTCAGTTCGGGTTTGAGTATTAAACACGTCAGTCCAAGACAGAAGCAGGTATTTTCAGCAAATCATGGTAAGATACAGGGTTCTGTAATTCTTGTAGCCGCAACCATAACACGCGGAAATCACGAATGGCAGTACACGAATGATATCAACAACCCTGCATGGGTTGCGGTTACACCGACTATCAAGGCAAGCGTAACTATTACAGGGCTGGAACGATTCAAAACGTACTACTTCCGTCACCGTGTGTTGTTAGCTGGTGGTTATTCCGAATGGGAACATGCTGTTGAACTCACCGTGATATAAGTTCCGCCGGTTTCGGAACTATCCTCAAATGAATTTGACCACATGGGTCTGCTCCTCAGCCCCGGCTTTGCCGGGGCTGATTTTTTTTGTGCCCCGTCCTTGCGAGGATCCCGATAGCTATATGGAGACATGGCAATCTCCCTTCAACGGGGCCATTCGAATGTGAAATAAACTACTCGCACCTTTAGTATTATATAATTTGAGACTGCTTCGTTGCACTCGCAGTGACGTATTATGGTGGTGGTACTCGCAGTGACGCTTGACGTTGGTGGTATTCGCAGAGACACGCAGTATGGGAGATCGCAGTGGTACAAAGCAGAACCTCACCTAAGGAATTGCTTATTATCAAGTTCTGCAAAAAAATCTATTCAATGTTGCCTGGAATTGGATTGACTTCTTTCTTTTTTATACTCATGCAGGCGATCTCAGGAATATTTGGTAATTTTGTTTAACAGAAAAAAACGATTTGAGTTTACAAACTCAGGTATGGATAAGCAAAAGGGAAATATTCAATTCCGGTTTTATAAAGAAAAGGATGAGGTGTATCTTGTTCGTTTATTCAATAAGATATTTGAAAAAAATATGTCATTCGCTGAATGGAACTGGTATTACAAAGATCACCCTTTAGTGAAATCTTTCATCAACCTTGCTTTTTGTGATACAGAGCTAGCCGGTTCGGCTGCAGGTGTCCCGTTTGTTTTTACAACATCTTCAGGTGACGCAAAAGGTATAAGGATACAACATGCCATGATAGAGGCTGAATACCGGAACAGGGGGCTGTTCAAGCAAATGATTCAAAATATTTCGGAGCAGAATGTAATACCACCATTTGACTTTATATTCACTTTCCCCACACGTGATATTTCTTTAAAATGTTTTCTTGATCTTAATTATAAAACAATCGATAAACTATTTCCTTATTTCCTGGATATTAAGAAAACCATAAACGTTCATAACAAGGATGCCGGTTATTCGATACAACATGAGCCGTTATTTGACAAGGCTGATGCTTTATTTATATCGGATTGTTTGAAACAGTATACTGTTTTTGTAAAAAGGGATGTTGATTACCTCAACTGGCGCTATAACAGGAAGAGCGGAAAGGAATACCATGTGTTAAGAATAGCAGGGAATAAGGGAATTGAAGCCTTAGTGGTGTATAAAATTTTTGAACCTTCCAACACTATTGATATTATTGAGTATTTTGCAAGAAGTAATGAAACAGATGTTGTAAATACAGTTATTAATAGGTTAATTGCAGAGCATAAAAAATCAATTGCCGGGTTTAATATCTGGATGGCACCGCATTACAGCTGTTACGATAACTTTATAAATGCAGGCTTTGAAAGGACTGATTTTGTAACCAATTTTGTGGTGAAAAAAATTAGTGATGAAAGTAAAGTGGATTATTATAACTTTGAAAATTACTATATCTCATACGGAGATTCGGATATATACTAATGATAAGTTAAGCGTGTTATAAATCAGAATGTCATATTGAGTCCTGAGAAATGTCACACTGAGAAATGTCAGGCTGAGTTTATCGAAGCCTAATAGAAGTGTATTCGAAGGCTAGACGAAGGGATCGAAATATACACATTTTGCAAGCGGTTCATCCTTCAATAAACTTTGGTTGACCGCTTTTTTAGAATTAACAACATACTAAAATCTATTTATGAAAATATTATGCATTAGTGCACATCCCGACGATCTTGAATTTATGGCTGGCGGAAGTGTTGCGAAATGGAGTGGCGAGGGGCATGAAATACATGCATTAACCTTAACCGATGGATCATGGACATCCCCTAACGGAATGCTGATGAGAACAGCAGATGATGCAGTGAATGAAGAAAAAAAAGCAGCAGAAGTTTTAGGCTATACTGTTGAAAATTTAGGTTATCCCATGGATTTGAGCTTTGGTGATAAGCTGGTTGTGGAGGTGTTGCGCAGGATTGAAAAGTTTAATATTGATACAGTGATATGCCCATGGGAAGATGATCAGAATCATGATCATGAAATTGCAGCCAGGATAGCTATTGTTGCTTCAAAAAAATTACCAAGGGTTTTTATGGGACAAGTGAACTATTATGTTCGGAATTTTTTTACGCCAAATGTTTTTATTGATATTACTTCCACCTGGGATAAAAAGATTGAGTCGCTTAAATCGTACCACAGCGAATGGAACAGAACAGGAAAGGACTGGCTGGAGTTCCTTGATGTTTCAACTCGCTATTATGGGAAAATAGTGGGAGTGGAGAGGGCTGAAGGTTTTATCTGCAATAAATTACTCCTTTGAAAGGCTGGTTTCCTTGCTTATATCACAAGAAGGATTTTATTTACGGGTGAGATTGTTTATGGATTATGCGAAAAATTCTGATTTCTATTTCTTCTTTTTTTGGCAGCCTTTGCGGGTTTGTTTCTTCACCATTTATAAACAGGTCCTGTTTGTTTTTTTTCTTTCCGTTTGCAAGCATCGGGGGCGCCGAAATGGTACACCTGCATATTGTTAGGTGCATGAAAAGAAAGCCAATGGTGTTTATTAAAAACAAAAGGGATGCGAAATTGGAAGTTGAATACCGGAAATATTCGAAACTGGTTTTTCTTGACAGGCTGCTAGAAGTAAGGAAACTGTCAGATTTATGGCAAGGGTTTGTTTTTAGTTTCCTTGTTGCACTTATTAATTCAAAAAAAAAACCAATTGTTTTTTTCTGGTATGTTGATTATGTGAAAAAGATGATACCTTCACTAAAAAGGCATGTCAGGGTTTATGATTTTGTGCATAACCTGAGGCCGCTTGTTCCGGGGGATGAAGAATACCTGAATATTGATATTAGCGAAAGGATTGATTGCCGGATATTAATAAATGCACATCTGGCAGATATTTTAACTAATCTTTACAAGGTCAGGGCAAAACCACGCATCTTAGGCGAAAGGATTCATATAGTTAACAATGGAGTATTCATTCCAGGTGAAAAACCAGTGAAGGATATAATCGGAAAAAAAATGCAGGTTCTTTTTGCAGGAAGACCCGTTGATGAAAAAAGAATTCATATTGCCGGAAAAATTGCAGCAGCGGTGCAGAAAACGAATGCGGATATCGAGTTTGTTTTTGCTGGCGATCTGGAAAATTCTGTTCTTCCGGAATGTAGGTCCGCTTGCATATTTAAGGGTGAAGTTACAAAACTGGAAATGATGCAGGAACTTTTTGCATCGGCAAATATATTATTATTGACATCAATTTCTGAGGGATTTCCTATGGTAATTGCTGAAGCTATGGCATTTGGTGTTGTACCAATTGTTACGGATATAGGAGGGATAAGCCATCACATTAAAGATGATTTGAACGGCTTTCTTATAACTCCAGAACCTGAAAATGAGTGCATCATTCAAATGACTAATAAAATATTGGAATTGCATTCAGACAGAAGGAAGCTGGAAGCCATGTCAGTGTCGGCATATTTATTTGCATGCAGCACCTTCAGTGAAAAGAGATTCTGTAAAGAGATCAATGAGTTATTTTCATAAGTAAAATTTTAAGAGATCAGGAATGCCTCTTGTAACAGTAATTATCCCAAATTATAATCATGCCCGGTTTTTGGAAAAGCGGATGAGTTCTGTATTACAACAGACCTTTCAGGATTTTGAAATTGTTTTGCTGGATGATTGTTCTACTGATGAAAGCAAGGTTATTGTTGAGAATTTCAGGTCGAATCCCAGGGTTTCTCATATAATATTTAATGAAAAGAACAGTGGCAGTACTTATCAGCAATGGAAAAAGGGTTTTGAACTTGCGCAGGGAAAGTACTTGTGGATTGCCGAAAGCGATGATTTTGCTGATGAGTCGTTCCTGGAGATTATGGTAGATATACTCGAAAAAAACCCTAATTGCGGACTGGCATATAGTTCGTCGGCAATTGTTGACGAAAATGAAAAACCTTCCTTTTACCTGGGTTCTGCCATTGTTCCCGACCCACTTGAGGACTCACGTTATTCAGGGAATTTTTTAAACACAGGCTATCAGGAGTGTTTTGATTATCTTTATAAATTCAATTATCTTTATAATGCCAGCAGCGTGCTTTTCAGAAAAAATGCACTTCAGCAGGTGGGATTTGAACAATTTGAAATGAAATTAAACGGTGACTGGTTACTATGGGTAAAACTACTTTCGGTTTCGGATATTTATTTTTATGGGGAAAAACAATTGAATTTTTTCAGGGTTCAGAACCAATCTGTCCGCAATAAATTTGGTAATACCTTTACAAGCCTGGAAGAATACATTCATGTGCAACAATTTATCTTGCAAAATTTTACTATGAATGATTGTTTCAAAAATCGATTGTTCGATGTTTGTCTTTACAAATATTTGAATAATTATTTTCTGAAAACGCGAATTAAAAATAACGAACATAAATTTGTACTCAACCATTTAAAACGATTGCACAAACCACTTTACCCTATATTAATAAAGTCATTTATCCGAAGTATTTTCAGTAAAAAGTGATTGCCACACAGCATTGATCAGTAATGAATTTTAATAAATTTATTCTAATTTGAAATTAAGAAATTAAGTAAAAATAGTGTAACTTAATTTTATTGTTTCTGGATGAAGGAATTCTGTTTATTTTAGTGAATAATTTTGGAAGTATTAGCTATATGAACCAGGTTGCAATTATTATCCCGATATATAAGCCTGAACTTACTTTTAATGAAGAATTAGCATTACGTCAATGCTATAAGATTCTTAATGGTTATCCAATTTATTTTATAGCTGCCAGGAATTATTCCGTTCCTGACACATTAATAAACAGAAGCCGTAAAATTATTAGATTTCATGATAAATATTTTAAAGATATTGCAGGATACAACCGGTTGATGCTTAATCCGGGATTTTACAAGGCATTTAGAAAATATAAATACATATTGCTCTACCAGTTGGATTGTTTTGTTTTTAGAGATGAGCTAAAAAGCTGGTGCAATAAAAATTATGATTATATTGGAGCTCCATGGGTTGAAATGACAGAAAATTCAGACAAGAATTCATGGAAAGTAGGTAATGGAGGATTTTCTTTGCGGAAAGTAAGGTCATGCTATAAAATGTTAAGTTCCTATAAGATTTTATCCAAAACATCGGAAATTCAGAATGTGCCTGATGAAAGTAACAGAAATGGTGTTGCACGGGAGTTCATATTGAATTTGTTGAAAAGATCAGGATTCCATAACAACAATTTTAATGTGCTTAATAATTTTTTAAAATGGGAAAACCACAACGAAGACTTGTTTTGGAGTCTGCTGGCCCCGCAGATTGACCCTTCATTCAGTATACCTGATGCCGGAGTAGCTTTTAAATTTTCATTTGAAACGTGCCCATCAAAATTATTTGAACTAAATAATCATATTTTACCTTTTGGTTGTCATGCATGGCATAAGTATGAGCCGGATTTCTGGAAACAATATATTCAATTTTAGTCATATGGGTTTACTGGAAATGTTACCAAAATATGCCGGAAATAAAAAAGGCTGGCCATGGGACGAAGAAACCGATCCTGAGATTTACTCATTTGAAAAAGAATATCCAAAAATATCAATTGTTACTCCTTCATTCAACCAGGGGGAATTTATTGAAGAAACAATACGTTCAATCCTTCTGCAGAATTATCCCGGGATTGAATATGTCATTATTGATGGCGGAAGTACTGATAACACAATAGAGGTTGTAAAAAAGTATGAACCATGGATTACCTATTGGGTAAGTGAAGTGGATAAGGGACAGAGTGATGCTATTAATAAAGGATTTGAAAAATGCAGCGGAGATATTTTTAACTGGCTGAATTCGGATGATTATTACAGCAAAAATGCATTATTTAACATCGCAAGGAATTTTGAAGAGTCCGAAATTAATATTGTGGCAGCACGGTCAAGAATATTTGGAATTAAAGAGCGGATCAGTGAAGCAACGCCTGTAAATGAAAGCTTGTCCGCAACTGTTTCTGCTTCGCGCATTAACCAGCCGGCCACTTTTTTTTCAGCATTGGTTTATCAAAATATTACACCGCTTGATACAAGCCTGCATTGCGTTATGGATCTTCATTTGTGGCTGAGATACCTTGTGGTTTATGGACAATCCGGAGTGAAACAGATTGATGATATCGTAGTAAATTTTCGTGAGCATCCGCATTCAAAGACCGTCAGTAAGGAAATGGATTTTTATAAAGAGAAATATTTTTTACTTAATAACCTGCAGAAAAAAATTTTAAATCGCTTGCATCTGGAAAAAGATTTATTCGAAGGTATTAATATACAACAGGAACATTCATGTGAAATATTAAAAGGGATAAATGATTGTTTTTTATTTTGGTTCAGATACTTTTGTAAAAACAATTCAAAGGAAATAGCCAATATTCTTGGTGAACTGATTGAACCCAGCAGATTAAGCCTTAAAAGCAGAATGGAATATTTTTACCTTAAACAAATATATACCAGAATAAAGTTTAAAACGTGAATATGTTACACAAACGAATTATTAAAAGTATCCTGAATGGAATGGGATATGATGTCTTTAAAAAGGAATTAAAAAAGGTTCCTGAATTAAGTATCGATGAGCAAAAGCAATTGTTGGAGTTAACGCAAAGGATCGATAGAGTACAATATGGTTCAGGTGAGTTATATTTAAATGATTGGCTTAACATTGATTTAAAAATTAAAAACAATTTGCAGCAAAACCCTTATAAACTGAGTCTTAATTTAACAAAGCCTCATCCTTTCAGGAACGATACTTTTTCCTTCGGATATTCGGAAGATTTTATTGAGCACCTTTTTCAATACGACCAGATACTTTTCTTAACTGAAGTTTTCAGAACATTTAAAAAAGGAGGAGTATTGAGGCTTTCATTTCCGGGATTGGAAGGTGTGCTAAAAAGGCATTATACCGACAATACTTATATAACTGCTGAAACCGCAAAAAAAGATGCTTATACAAATTGGGGACATCTTCATTTATTTTCATTTGAAGAATTAACGATGGTAAGCAGGCATATTGGTTTTAGCAAGGTTGAGAAAAAGCAGTTTAACGAATCGGAATATGCACTACTTGCCAATCGTGAGCTTCGAATTGAGCAGGCTGATTTGAATACCTACGTTGAAATAACAAAGTAATTTTTTCGATGAATAACAGACTATTCAAATATATTTTAGGTACAAGGATTTATAGTGTTTATAAATACTTGAGGTATTTCGATGCTGAGAAAAAACTGAGAAGAACATTTAAAGAGACTTACAGGAAGAATGTCGAAAAATGTGCTGTTCATAAATTTGATCCTTCAGGAAAAACGCTTTTTATTGATTGTAACGATTCATCGCTTACCATATATCTAATAGGACTTGTTTATTTTTTTGGAAAAAAGGGATACAATGTTGTAATAAATAACAATGTAAACTTTATTCAGCGTTCGAACATGAACAAGTCATTGATTTATTTATTTGATTTTGTTACCATTCAACAGAATTTTCAGCCTGACGTAAAAACAATAATCTTAACTGATATAACCAACTATAAAAATAAACACGCAAATGCTTTTAAAATATTTTTTCTTTCACCTGATATTTTTTTTAGGAAATACCCGCCGTTAAGAGATGAAATACTTCTTCCTTTTATGCACCACCCGGAAACATTTATCAACGGGCAGCTTGATAAAATAAATGAATACAGGAGAAACACAAAGATGTTATGGTGCTTTTTTTCGGGAAACTTTGATGTTGATACTTATACAAAAACTATCCACAATTCTTTTTTTGGGATTGAGAACAGGTACAATTTAATAGGTGAAATAAGAAATCATTTCAGTTCAGAAAAATTGGCAATTCTTAATAATGCGAATGATATTTTTTCATTGGAAAATACGGAAAGTAAAAAAATTGTCATAACTGACTGGACCTGGCACCCTCATAAAACAGGCAACCTCTATTCCCGTATAAAAAGCGAAGAATGGCTGAGTGTACTTTCAAGATGCAATTTTTTCATAGGCTTGCCGGGAGTTTATATGCCCATGTGTCATAACCTGATTGAAGCTATGTCAGTGGGTACCATCCCCATATTAGAATATGCCGATCAATTTTATCCTGAACTTACACATATGGAAAATGCAATACTTTTCAGGGGGAAAAAGGACCTTATTGAGAAACTTGAATTTGTGCTGACATTGAGTAATGATGAAGTAAAAAAAATGCGTGAGAATGTAATAGAATATTATGAACAATATTTAAATATTGAAAATGTTGTTTCACAAATTATATGCAAATCAGGCAATAGCTTTACAATGTATTATTTTGATGAATACAAAAGTGTTGAGGCTTATAGAAACAGGAAATATAATTAAATATACATTGTTGAAATTTTAAAATGCCATTTTTTTCTGTAATTATACCAACATACAACAGGGCCGTTTTCCTTAAGAAAGCTATCAAAAGTGTATTAGACCAGGAATACACCGACTGGGAACTTTTAATTATTGATGATGGTTCGACTGATAACACCAGTGAGCTTGTTAAATCATTTCATGATCCACGTGTGCGATATATTTTTCAGCAAAATGCTGAACGAAGCGTTGCGCGTAATAATGGAATTGCAAATGCTAATGGAAAATATATTTGTTTTCTGGATAGTGACGATTATTATATGCCGAATTGTTTATTTACTTTTTATAGTGAAATTATATTGCAAAACCAACCAGAAGCTATGTTTGTTGTAAATATATATGAAGACACCAATGGCATTTTGAAACAAAAGGATATTTTTAATAATAAGTTTATAGATAACCCAATTCATTATTATTGGGAGAATACTGTACTTGCACCAATTTCAGTATGTATTCATCATAAAATTCTCTCGGAACATAAATTTAATCCTGAATTTAATGTTTGGGAAGATTCACATTTGTGGTTTCGAATTCTTTCAATTTACCCTTTTTACTATATTCCAGCTTATGTGGCCGTGAGCGTCAGACATCAATTAAGTGGAAATAATATGGATGTTATTAATATTAAAGTTGAAAAGGCTGATAAGTATATAGCGGCAATTAATCACCTTTTTAATAATTATGATTCTATATTAAAAAATTTAACAAACAAAATGCGCATTGATTATATTAATAATAAATATCATTTATATTTATACTGTGCAAGAAATAACAGGCAATATAAAGTAGCATTTCAGATTATTTTTAGAGTATTGAAAAACAAACTATCATTATACAATTTATTGACTTTTATTAAATTAATTATATATTGTATAATATATCCAAGAAAAAGAAAAATATTCTATCATAATTAATATTATCTTTCTTAGAAAAAGAAGATCAATATATTAAAAGTTATTTACGATTAACATCATTGATAATGCAAGAATACAACTTTCAGAGAATTGAGAATAATTCGTACAAAAAAATCAAAAAATTGCTTTTTAGATCATTTGGATTAAGAAAAAGCATGTCATTTATAAAATCAAAATATGATACAAATATATTCGGCGCAGCCAATATAGGATATTTTGCTTATGACAAAAATCTCCGACCTGCTGCTTATTATGGAGTTTTTCCGATAAAAATAATTATTGATTCTCAAGAATATCTCGCCGCACAATCTGGTGATACAATGACTGATCCTTTACACCGAAACAAAGGATTATTCACGCAATTAGCATTAAAAACATACAACCTTGCTAAAGAAAATAATATTCAACTTATATATGGATTCCCCAATAATAATTCGCTACCAGGCTTTGTTAAAAAATTAAATTGGAATATAACGGGATATATGCAGGATTTTACTCTAATTAATAAATCTTGGCCTTTATATGAATTGTGTTCGAAATTTAAATTTTTATTACCACTTTATCATATAATTTGCTATTTGAAACTGTCAAGGTACAAAATAGAATTAACGGAAAATGATGTTAATAAATTTAATCAGGAAATCATCACAAACTGTGTAAAAAAAGATATAAATTTTTTTATTTATAAATTAAGAAATAAGCATAATCGTTTTATAAAAATTTGGGATTTTAATTTAATTATTAATACTCAATTTCACTTATTAATTGGTGCTGTCGGCTATTTTGATAAAGACAGAACGGATGATTTTATTGATGTTCTTAAGTTACTTTCCAAAAAAATTGGTTGTAAAACTGTCATTATCTCTGTAAATAAAAAACATTGGCTTTATGATTATTTATTTGAAAAGATTGTACCGGTTGAAAAAACACCGATTGGTTTTTATTCAATTAATCCTAATATAGATTTTAAGAAAATTTCTTTTTCACTAGTTGATTATGACACTTTTTAATTTTAATACTTATATAGATATTGTATTCAGGGATGAATGAATTTATAACAAGAGCAATAAATAAAGGGAACAGAGTTCTTTCGGACTTAGCATTTATGGCAGGTTCGTACAATCTTCCACCTGAGGGCAAGAGAATTATTATGTATCATGGAGTTGACGAAATTGGATATAAAGAATTTAATCTACGCTTCGTTAGCATACATGATTTTGAAAAACAGATTGCCTTTTATAAAAGAAATTTTAATGTTATTAGCATAAAAGATTATTTTGAAAAAAAATTTAAGAAGAATAAAATAAATATTGCATTGACATTTGACGATGGCTATGAAAATAATTTTAAATATGTATTGCCAGTTATCGAAAAATATCAAGTACCTGTTACATTCTTTGTTACTGGTATTAATAAAACTAATTTTAATATACTCTGGAGTGATTTGATTGAGATTGCTTCTACTTTAATTGATAAAGATATTGTTGTTAATGATATTTTGTTTTTAAAAAGAAATAATAAATGGCATCATTATAAAAATAATAAAACTTTGCATCAGATCATTCAAGAACAAGGAACTACTGAATATAAACTTGAAGTTTATAAATCTTTTGAAGAAATATTCTCAATGGAGAATAAGTTTAGTAAATACCGTGATTATTGGAAGTTGATGAGCGACAGTGAAATTATACAAGCATCAAAATCGCCTAATATAACTATAGGTGCGCACGGAATATTTCATAATGATTTTGGAAGTCTTCCCGTTAACGAAGTTCAGAAAGAATTAAAAGAGTCAAAGTTGTATTTGGAAAAGCTAACTCAAAAACCATGCGAAATACTAGGTTATCCGAATGGTTCATATTCAAGAGAAGTTATTGATATAGCTTATGATATAGGGTTTAAAATGCAGTTAGCGGCTGATTCTTATAATTATCCTGAAGACATTAATGATTCGAGAATTGAAGACAGGTTTGGTATATATCCGGTATATACATCGACTTATGTCTTAAGAACTATTATAAAAAATATTAATTCTTTATAAACACCTATGTCTCCAAATTTTAGTTAATTGAAAGTGATTAAAAAACCTTTACACATCCTGGTTATTCCTTCATGGTACAATACTGAATTGTCATCCCAGCAGGGAAGGATTTTTGAAGAACATACCGAAATGTTACAAAGGGCAGGATACAGGGTGGGCGTTCTTTACCCTTGTTATATTGATGGTTTTACTGCAAGAATATTAAGGGGGGCAAGGAATAAAACTAAGGTGTATACTGAAAGAGGAATTCCAACTTATGTTGCAGGCTGGGTTTCGATAGTTCCTTATATAAGATTCATTAATTATTATTACGCTTATGTAAAATCAAGAAAACTATTTCTGAAGTATGTAGAGAAGTATGGATGGCCAGATATTATTCAGGCACACACATCTTTAATCGGAGGTGTTGTTGCTGGTTTTCTTTCAAAACAATATAAAATTCCCTATGTCCTTACGGAACACGCTTCTTCTCTTATCTGGGGGAAAACAAATTTTGAAGATACCTGGATTATAAAAAAAGTGTTTAAAAATGCCCGAAATGTAATACTTGTAAGTAATTTTTTTAAGGAAGCGTTAGAAAAGAAACTTGCAATAAATACTAGTAAATTATGTGTAATTCATAACAATGTAAATCCAATTTTTTTTCAGTCTGCTCCTGCGATAATTAAGGAAAATCCTTTTGTTTTTATTAACATTGGTGGGTTGGTCCCTGTTAAAAATCATAAATTATTAATTGATGCATTTGAAATTGCTGCAAATAAATATCCGGGAATATCGCTTCGGATTATAGGAGATGGACCTCTAAGGAAAAATCTGGATGATTATATCAAAAATAAAGAAATTAAAAATAAAGTCATTTTATTGGGTGGACTAAACAGGGAAGAAGTTAAGACGGAAATTGATAAAGCAAATGCATTAATTTCGACCAGTCATGTTGAAACTTTCGGAATTAATATTATTGAAGCACTTGCCTGTGGGAAACCAGTAATTGCAACTGATTCAGGAGGGCCTCGAGATATTATTTCTGAAGGGGATGGCTATCTTGTCAAAGATCATAATCCGGAATCGATTGCAATTGCCATAATTAACCTGATTGATAATTATAATGATTTTATTCCATCAGAGATAATTGACCGATGTTATAACCGATTTTCGGAAGAGGCAATTATCAAAAAACTTGACATTGTTTTTAAAAGGGATTATCAGATGTGCTCCCGATGTATACTTGATACTGATGATTATCCAAAAATAATTTTTGATGAGAAAGGCGTTTGTAATATTTGTCATGTAAATGATGATTATTTGAAAAGAACAGTTGTAAAAGGCGATAAAGGCCGCCGATTGTTGGATGTAATATTATTTAAAATAAAGCGAAACAAGAACAGCAAGGGATATAATTGTGTACTTGGAATTAGTGGAGGTTTGGATAGTACTTTTCTTGCCTTACAACTAAGAAAATGGGGATTAAAGCCATTGATTGTCCACGTTGATAATGGATGGAATAGCGAAACAGCAGTGAGGAATATTGAAAATACACTTAAAAAGTTAGAGTATGATTTGGAAACCCATGTTGTAAACTGGGAGTCTATGCAAGACATGCATTATGCGTTTATGAAATCGTCAGTAATGGATATTGAACTTCCATACGATAACAAATTTATTGCAATACTATATGAAATTGCACGAAGGAATGGTTTAAAATATATTTTGTGCGGATACAATTCTATTTCAGAGGGAATTCTTCCTCCAAATTTCACACATTATAAATTTGACACATTAAATATCAGGAATATTCACAAATTATTTGGCAGAAGTAAAAATATAAAGTTTAAAATATTTGGTCCAATAAAGAGTTTTTTATATGAAAAGATACTTGGAATAAAACTTATTTCACCCTTAAATTTTATCGATTATAATAAAAAAGAAGCAAAAAGAATTGTGCTTAACGATCTTGATTGGAAAGATTATGGACATAAACATTATGAGAATATTTTTACTCGTTTTTATCAGGGGTATATCCTTCCCAATAAATTTTTTATTGATAAACGCAAAGCTCATCTGTCGGCACTGATCTGTTCCGGACAAATAACGAGAGAAGAAGCTCTGGCGGCAATGAAAGAGAATATTTATGGTGATAAAACACTTTTGGAAAAGGACAAGAACTTTATAATAAAGAAGCTTAATATTAGTGATGAAGAATTAAATGTAATTATGAATTCTCCTGTCCGCCTGCATACTGAATTTAAATCCTATATTAATATTTATAATAAAATACCTAAATTTGTTAAGCGTGTTTTAAGAAGGGTCGTGGATGAATAAAATAAAAAAGGTTCTCATATTAGCATATGATTTTCCACCCTATGTTTCGGTTGGTGGGCTCAGACCGTATTCATGGTATCGTTATTTAAATGAATCAGGATTCTACCCAATTGTTATAACTCGTCAATGGGGCAACAAATATGGTAATAATCTGGATTATATTTCAGCAAGTGAATCGAAAAATACAGAAATTGAAAAAACCGATTTTGGTGAAATTATAAAAGCCTCTTTCAGTCCGAATTTAAGCAACAGACTTTTACTGAAATATGGAGAATCAAGGTTTAAAGTAATACGAAAAATCATTACAGCGTATTATGAGTTTGGGCAGTTCTTATTTATGACCGGTCCTAAATCGTCCTTGTTTTTTGCAGCAAATGAATATTTAAAAACCAATAAAGTTGATATCATTATTGCCACTGGTGGTCCTTTTATATTGTTTAAATATGCATCCAAGTTAAGCAAGAAGTACAATACATTATGGATTGCAGATTACAGAGATCCCTGGACCCAGGATAAAAGCAACAGAAAAAATTTCATAATTCAAAAATGGGATGCCTTTTTTGAAAAAAAATGTTTAGCAGGTGTACGTTCAATTATTACTGTTTCATCCTTTTTGCAGAAACAAATTTCAAGCTTAATTTCAGATAAAACATTTCATATTATTCCCAATGGATATAGTACGGCAGCAATTGAATCAACAAAAGGTATCAAACAAGATAACAAGAAACTTAGTATTGCTTATGTTGGTACAATTTATAAATGGCATCCTTTGGAAAGTTTCTTACGTGTTTGTAATGAGTACATGAGAAATAATGCTGTTGCATTCCAAATTAATTTTTATGGAGTGAATGCCGAAAACGAAATAAGGGAAATGGTTCATACAACATATCAGAATCTAAGCACAGTAGTGCACATTTATCCAAAAATACCAAATGAACAATTATTACAAAAACTGGCTGCTGAAAATGTATTCTTATTGTTTAATTATTATTCATATATGGGGACTAAAATTTACGATTATCTGGCTTTGAATCGTAAAATTATTTTATGTTTTAGTGATGATTTTGAAGCAAATGATCTTAAAAAGAAATATTACCAGGTTGATGAGATTGAGTCAGAAAGCAAGCATTTACAGGCCGATTTAATTCGGGAAACAAATTCGGGTGTCATAGTGAAAGATGTGGCAGAATTAAGCAATGTTTTATCGGATTTACTTATTGAATTTAATGCTAACGGTTTCATTGCATGCAATTCAGTGAATACAAATCAGTTTTCACGAAAAGATCAGGTTCAAAAACTGGCAGGGATATTTCATAACTTCATAAGCGAAAAAGAAATACCCTATCAGCAGTGTAACCGCTGCGTAATGGATACGGGTGATTCGGAAATTGTATTTGATGAAGATGGATATTGTAATCATTGCAAAGAATATTTTGAAAATACATCAAAAAGAACCTATCAGGGCAAAGAAAGCGATATGCAGCTGGCCCAACTTGTGAATAAAATTAAAAGAAAGGGCCGAAATAAAGAATATGATTGCGTGATAGGTGTGAGTGGAGGTGTGGACAGCATATATACTGCTTATCTTGCAAAAAAAATGGGATTAAGACCTTTGGCTGTTCATATGGATAATGGCTGGAATTCCGAGCTCGCAGTAAGTAACATTGAAAAAATTCTTAAGAAACTCAATATAGATCTTATTACAGAAGTTCTGGACTGGGAGGAGTTCCGCGACCTTCAACTGGCTTTCCTGAAGGCATCAGTACCCGAAGCTGAAACACCTACTGATATTGCAATTCCCGCAGCCATGCATAAAGTAGCAGCAAAATATAACATTAAATATATTTTCAGTGGTGGCAATTTTGCAACCGAGGGCATTTTACCCAAAAGCTGGCATTACAATGCTAAAGATGTGAAATTTTTAAAAGCAATTCATAAAAAATTCGGAACAAAAAAGCGCAAATCATTTCCGACTTTTGGATTTGAAAAAGAAATGTATTATAAGCTAGTTAAGGGAATTAGAATGATTTATCCTTTGAATTATGTTCCTTATAATAAACAAGAAGCCATGAAGGTTTTGGAGCACGAACTCGAATGGAAGAATTATGGCGGCAAGCACCATGAATCGATATATACCAAGTTCGTACAATCATACCTGCTGCCCGAAAAATTTGGAATCGATTATCGGCGCGCAACATTCTCAACCCAAATATGTGCCGGAGAAATTACCCGCGATGAAGCTTTAACAGAATTAAATAAAAAGCCATATGATGAAACTGGGGTGGAAGAGGAAAAATTATATCTGTGTAAAAAATTATGCATTGATGCTGATGAGTTGAATGAAATTTTAAATTTGCCTGCCAGATCTTATAAGGATTATCCAAATGATAAAGGAAAATTAGAGTTCATCTATAACATTTACCGTAAACTTAATTATTGAAAATCAAGGTTTTCATAGTTAATAAGAAAAAATTAAAAGTATTTAATTCTTTTTTGCATAACACTTAATTGTATCTCCTAATCGTGTAAGTGATAAAAAATAATTTGCAAACATTTTAAGGTAATTTAAAACAGTTGATTTTTCTGTAAGGTCCATTATTTTCTTACTATCGGCATTTCTTATTAATATTGTTTCGGGTTTCTTTTTAAAATTTATTTTTAAAAGAGATGGGCTGATGCCATGGGTTTTAATACTAGTTGTTTCAAAATTACAATCCGTA
>Ga0224524_1000120_pt1 | contig 33020 bp, 29 predicted proteins | sample CFST75metaG_FD_179895 | JGI IMG/M metagenome (GOLD analysis project Ga0224524, IMG submission 179895) | Peat soil microbial communities from Stordalen Mire, Sweden - C.F.S.T75 | ecosystem: Environmental > Terrestrial > Soil > Wetlands > Peat | place: Sweden: Norrbotten County, Stordalen Mire... | reverse complement strand
TTCACAGTTCATCAAGGCCATAGGATCCATGATCGCTGCTCCCCTGGCTGGTTATTTTGCCTTGAAGTTCGGTGACTGGAAGATTCTGTTCCTGGTCTTTGGTATAGTATCCTTGCTGTCTGTCCTCTGGCTTTCCATGATCAGAATTGAAGAGTCAAAAAACCTGGAGAAGCGGGCCACTTTCGGATCTTCTTTCGGTTTATTGAGCAGCGGCTTTATTTTTATGATGGTTTGTGGTATTTTTCTCGTTGTGGGAATTGATGTAGGTATAAATGCTGTTTCCGGACAGTTCTTGCATAATAAATTTCCGGATGCGCAACAGACCTTTTATGAATCAGGGAGAAGTGTTTATTTCTTTGGAAAGATGCTCGGGACCTTTGGCGGTGCACTGATGCTGACCCTGCTGCCCTCGCGAAAATTTTTCCTGTGGTCATCCGTCCTGGCCCTGGTATCCATATTGACATTGATATCCGCCCCAACAGCTATGTCGGCAATGGTGATCATCTTCATCATCGGACTCGGTGTAGCCAATATCTTCCCGCTTATCTTCTCCTTATCGGTGGAGAAATATCCGCTTCGTACCAATGAAATTTCGGGGTTGATGATCATGGCTGTGTCGGGCGGCGCTGTTATTCCGCTTCTGATAGGCAGTTTAACAGATAATATAGGGGTAACGGCCGGGATGTTCGTGCTGGTAGTATGTGCGGTTTATGAGTTGTTTACAGCGCTTGTAAATCTGAGGCGGGTTTAGTTTTCTGATGCTGGATGATGGATAAATTGATAATTAGAAGTCACAGAGTCACAGATTTACTTTAATTTCGATATTTCGCTATTTCGGTACTTAATTTTCCTGCTTTTCAGGATTCAGATAATGCTTAAGAGCTTCAGCATATTCAATAAACTTGTGTTGCCCCAGGGAAGTAATGCTGCAAAGTGTTAGTGGGTAATTCTTCCGGAATTTTTTTACAACCTTAATATATCCTGCCTCTTTAAGTTTTGTTATCTGGATACTGAGATTTCCTGCAGTTGCCCCGGTTTGTTCCTGTATGTAAGTGAACTCGGCGGCTTCAATACTTGCAAGGAGAGATATTACGGCCAGACGCAACTGCGAATGCAGGATAGGGTCGAGTTCCTTAAATCGTGCCATGACCGACTTTGTTTTTTAATAAATAACCAGGAACCAGGTATCCAAATAGCACTGCTACCGGCATACCTAAAGGAGCAATAGACGGTCCGGCAAAATTGACAATAAGCGCTATAATCCAAAAGCAAATACCTCCTGCAATGAGTGGCCTGAATTTGATAATGAATCCCGAAAGAAAGGTTGGGAATCCTGATAGTAAAAGAATATAGGTGGCAAATGTATCCAGCCTCTTCGAATGTATGATGAATAGTACAATTGCCGCGATAAGAAATCCTATCCATGTCCACATATATAACCTGTCGGCATAAGTATGAACCTTTGCTTTTCGTCCGTTTACAAATCCGTAAATGATAGAGACAAATATGCCAGGTATCACAAAAAACCATATATAATATGGGGATGTGAAATTGGTGAATTTGTAGAGCAGATACTCTGAGAGGCTGATAGCAAAAATTAGCCATCCCCAGAAGAGCAGATGAAAACTGCTCTGGCTGATATTAACTTTGGTTTTGTTGATCATTTCTGTTATGATTCTCAGGCTTTCTTCGCCTGTCATCGTTTTTTCCTTGTTTTCCATGATAATGGTTTTTTAAAATTTCAGTAAATTATTAATATAAATATGTTGCAAATATAAAGTAGTTTATAATATAAACCAAATAAATTTTCAACTATTTTTAATTTTTTTAAAGAGAAAAATGTATTGTATTGATAATTAGTAAGTTATTTTTAGAGAAGTAACAAAGTCACAAAATCACAAAGGCTTTCATGACTCATAACGCATAATGGGTGACAGATTTTTCGCAATTTCGCTACTTCGCGTTTTCGCTATTTCGCTTATCTTTGGGATTCGAACAGTTTAAAAAAGTATAAACCAATAAACATTACCTATGAAAAAGTTCAATGGAATTGCCGTTATGTTATTCATTTTTATTTGTGTCGTCCTGTTATCTAGTTGTGCGAACCGGGAAATAGTGGATAAATGCCTTACAGGCCACACCTATGGTTTCTGGGGAGGTTTGTTGCACGGATTTATTGCCCCGTTTGACCTGATCGGGATGTTATTCAGGAATGACGTGACTTTTTTTGCGCAGAATAACAATGGGGCATGGTATGCATTCGGCTTCCTGCTGGGTAGCGGAGGTTGGGGTTTCCTGGGAGGAAGAGGCGCATCCCGGAGACGTCATTCTAATTGATAATTATTGGAATATGAAAAAAGGAAGATGGATCCTTTTTGCCGGGTTGTTTTCAGCCTGCCTGGTTTTGAATGCTCAGAAAACATCTCCGCGGCAGACAATCTGCCTTGATACAGACTGGAAATTTCACCTGGGGCATGCAGCCGATCCGGCAAAAGATTTCAATTACCGGGTTGCCAATATTTACTCGAAATCGGGAAATGCGGAAAATTCAGCTATCGATCCCATGTTCAAGGATGAGGATTGGAGCACTATTCAGTTGCCCCATGATTGGGCCGTTGAACTGCCTTTTGTCTTTTCTCCCAATTTTGATGTGCAGTCGCATGGCTATAAACCGGTCGGGGGACTTTATCCTGAAACGAGCGTCGGCTGGTACCGCAAACATTTTTCAGTGAGCAGTACGGATAAAGGGAAACGATTTTTCATCCGTTTCGATGGCATCTTCAGGGATGCAAAGATCTGGATAAATGGTTTCTACTTAGGAAACAATGAAAGCGGGTACATGGGAGTTTCCTTTGACCTAACCGATTTTATCAATTTCGATAAGGAGAATGTCATCGTTGTGAGGGTTGATGCTTCACAATATGAAGGCTGGTTTTATGAAGGTGCAGGAATCTATCGCCATGTCTGGCTCAGTAAATACAATGATCTCCATATCGGGAACGGGGTTTTCGTTCATGCGGATGTAAAAGAAAAATCAGCTCATGCTTCGATAGGAACTCCAATTGAAAACCAGAATTCCTCTGCCTCTGAATGCACTATAACTTCATATATCACCGATCGGAACGGAAAAGCAATTGCAACCGCACCTGATCAGCAAATCATAATTCATGCTTTGGGAAATGAAATTGTCAAGCAACAGGTAACCATAGATAATCCCAGGCTCTGGTCATTGGATGATCCTTATTTATACAGGGCTGTCGTTCTTCTAAAAATAGGCAGACAGGTTGTCGACAGTATCAATACACGATTTGGGGTGAGATCAATCCGGTTTGATGCAGAAAAAGGCCTGTTCCTGAACGATGAGAATGTGAAGATACATGGTGTCTGCTGTCACCAGGATCATGCCGGCATTGGCGTGGCTGTACCGGATGATATCCTCTATTACAGGCTTCGTCTGCTGAAAGAAATGGGAATAAACGCGTACCGCACCTGCCACAATCCTCCTGCCCCTGAACTCCTGGATGCCTGCGACAGCTTGGGGATCCTTGCGCTTGATGAAACCCGTTTGCTTAACAGTGGTCAGGAATACTTGAATCAGTTCGAAAATATGATCCTCCGCGACCGCAACCATCCTTCCATATTTTTGTGGTCGATCGGGAATGAGGAAAGCTATATTCAAACCAGTGAAACAGGAAAGCACATTGCAGAAACATTTCTGGCAAGGCAGCATCAGCTGGATCCTACGCGAAAATCCACCTATGCCGCCGATGTTGCAAATGTTTTTACCGGGATCAACGAGGTGATTCCCATCCGCGGATTCAATTACCGCCATGTTGCAGTCGCCGATTATCATAAAAGCCATCCCGGGCAACCCATTCTTGGTACCGAGATGGGAAGTACCGTCACGACCCGGGGAATTTATGAAAAAGACACCATTCATTGTTACGTCCCCGACGAAGATATCACCGCGCCATGGTGGGCTAGCAAAGCTGAGGTATGGTGGACACTGTGTGCAGGGCAGCCCTGGTGGATGGGAGGCTTTGTCTGGACAGGCTTCGATTACCGTGGTGAGCCTACACCTTACCAGTGGCCGAATATCAATTCGCATTTCGGATTAATGGATATATGCGGATTTCCGAAGAATATATATTATTACTACCAATCCTGGTGGACCGACAAGGATGTTCTACATATCTCTCCTCATTGGAACTGGCAGGGACAGGAAGGGAAACCCATTCATGTCTGGGTTAATTCCAATGCCGATAATATTGAAATTTTACTTAACGGGAAGAGTTTCGGGAAAAAAGAAATGCCCCGGAACAGCCACCTCGAATGGGATATACCCTATCAGCCTGGAATAATCAAAGCGATAGCTTACAAAAATGGCAGGAAGATCACAAATCAAGTGGAAACTACCGGAGACCCCGTTAAGGTGAACCTTGTAGCCGACAGGAAATTTTTTTCGTCAAATGGACAGAATGCTATCGTTATAAATGTTTCTGTTGTGGATGCGAAAAACCGGGAAGTACCTGATGCAGGAGACCTTATCCGGTTTACGGTCAAAGGCAATGCAAAGATTATTGGTGTGGGCAATGGCAACCCCAGCAGTCACGAACCCGATAAGTGTCCGGGCAACCAATGGCAAAGAAAGTTGTTTAATGGTAAATGCCAGGTAATCGTTCAATCGGGAAAAAGTCCGGGGATCATTGAAATTGAAGCACGGTCGGACGGATTGACCAACGGGTCAATAAGCCTGGAGGCACTTCCATGAGAATGCTGTTACCTATAGTTTTTCTTCTCTTTCTTCATCCGGTATCTGGACAGAATTTTTTTGAAATTAGAGGAAGAATAGTGGATTCCACCAGCGGCAATCCACTTTCGTTTGCGCAGATCTCACTTCATCGTACAGAACTTGGAACTACGACCAACGAAGATGGGAACTTCCGCCTGGATATTCCTGCCGGTAACCGGGAAGATACTTTGCTGATATACTACCTGGGCTATGAAACCCGGAAGATCCCGGTGAAGGCCTGTTTTGTGCCTTCTATTGAGATATCCCTGAATCCTGTCATGCTGCAACTGTCGGAAGTGGAGGTAATCGGCCTCACACCCCAGGAAGTCATCCGCAAGGCCGTTGAAGCTATCCCTGCCAATTACGGGAAGGACCCGCTGATCCTCACGGCTTTCATCCGTTCACAGAAATCGGTCAACAACAAGCTTGCTGAATATACGGAAGCCATCATTGATGATCTTAAAACCGGTTATTATCTCTATAAATCCGGTGATTCCGGAAAAAAACACAAGCAGTCAAACATTCCGGTGCTGCTGAAAGGGAGGGTCACTTCCGATACCAATCTTGTAAATGCAATGGGAGATGTAGGGAGAAATGTCGGTTGCCTGAGTTGCAATTTTATCAATGATTTTGTGGAATTTTATCATCAATCGATTCTCGATGAAGACCTTTTCCGGTATTATGATCTTTCGATGGAAGAGTTGATCCAGCCTGAAGGAGGGAAAATTTACCACATCCGGTTCGCACAGAAAGAAGATGTAAAAAAAAGGTTTTGGAAAGGAGAGCTTTTTATTGATGGGGCTTCCTTTGCAGTGATGAAGATCATGCAAAAGCCCAGCATGTATGCGTATGACGCCTATGAGAAGACGAAGTACAACCGTGGCTATACCATCCTGAACAAACCCGGGTGGGTCGAAGAGATGCCCTTTATCCAGCAAACCATCATCTATTCAAAGCGAGATACAGCCTGGTTCCTCAGTTCAATCCGCACCGAAAACTGGATGACCTTCACTTATCCGCCAGACGGGCAAAAACTGAAATTCAGCTACAATAACGATGTTGTCATTACCAATGCGACAAGGGATCCGGAAAAGGTAAAGAATTTCAAAGGGGATAAGATCATCGGTACTACTCAGCGCTGGGATCAGATCGTTGGCCGCCCTGATGAAATCTTCTGGGCCAGTTTCAACTACCTGCCGGTGGAAGAAGCATTGAAGAACGCAATTGAATGTATTGGAAAATAACTAGCTCACAAGCTATCCTGACTATCCTGACTATCTTGAATAACCATTTCCATCTTCGTCAGTTCAAGTGCAACGAGGTTCCCGAATCCTTCTTTTCCGGAAATGTAGGGGCCGTTATCGAGATCGATGAAATTGTAATAGTTGTTTTTGATGGAAAGATCGATGAACTGAAGGTTGACCGGGACATGCCCGTGGATGATCTTCCGGTTGCTGGTCTTTTCAGGGATGATCTCGTAATCTCTTAACCAGAGCATCGATTGGGTATCCGTAAAAGGATCGTCGATCTTGCAGTTGAGGCCGGCATGAACCAGGATAAATTGCTCCAGGCTCACATAGTAATCCAGGTTTCTCATCCAATCGATATACTCCGGTGGCATCTCCTTAAGGCTATGGATGCCGAAGCTTTTCAGCGTTTCCTTACCGCCAATGGCATACCAGGATTTTTTTTTACGATCGGAGAATCGGAGAAACCAGGGATTTTTTGATTGTATTTTCGCATCATACAACTCAACCAGGAAATCTTCATGATTCCCTTTCAACGGAGTCACCGTATATCCATCCTTCTGAAGGAAACGGATAAAATCGATCACACCCCGCGCATCAGGCCCGCGGTCGATGTAATCCCCCAGGAAATACAATTCATCGGAACGGGCGGGTTTGATCTTTTCTTCGATCAAAACCTTCAGGGTATTCACACAGCCGTGAATATCGGGAATCACCCACCTTTTTTTCATGGCCATTATTTTTTCTTAGCCTGGTTGGCAACTTCTTCCATCAGTTTCCGGATAACCTCCGGATCACCGAGAAAATAATCCTTCAGAAGATTCATTTGATCATCAAATTCAAAAATATAGGGAATGCCCGTCGGAAGGTTCAATCCTACGATATCCTCGTTGGATATGTCCTTCAGATATTTGACAATTCCCCGCAAGCTATTGCCATGTGCTGCAACCAGCACTTCACCTTGCTCCATCAGTTTTTTCGAGATGTCCTCTTTCCAGTAAGGGACAATCCTTTCAACGGTTTCTTTCAACGACTCTGTGGCAGGGATCTCAGAAGGTTTCAAATCCCGGTACCGGTGATCAAACCGTGGGTGACGTGGATCGTCATTTTCCATTGGAGGAGGAGGAACATCATAGCTTCTTCTCCAAATCAGGACCTGCTGGTCACCATATTTTTCCGCCATCTCAGATTTGTTCAGCCCCTGGAGGATCCCGTAATGCTTTTCATTTAACCGCCAGGTCTTGTAAACAGGGATCCATAGAAGGTCCATTTCTCCCAGAGTCAGCCATAAAGTGCGAATGGCACGGGTCAGGTAAGAAGTATAGGCGATCCTGAATTGAAAACCTGATTCCTTCAGCACCCTCCCGGCTTCGATCGCTTCATTTACGCCTCTTTCCGAAAGATCTACATCTTTCCATCCCGTAAAACGGTTTTCCTTATTCCAAATGCTTTCGCCATGCCTTAATAAAACAAGTCTTTTCATAGTAGTCCAACGTTTGAATCAGGTCTCAAAAGTACTAAATATTTACTACTTTTGCTTTGCCTGCAATGGTATAATCAACGAAATGTCCTCATTAATCCTAATCCTTAATTCCTGATGAAATTGTACCGGAAATACAATAATATCCTGGGATGGCTGGTATTTGCAATCGCATCAACGGTCTATATCATGACGTCCGAGCCTACCATGAGCTTCTGGGATTGCGGTGAATACATCTCCACCGCTTTCAAACTGGAAGTTGGCCATCCTCCCGGTGCGCCGCTGTTCCAGATGATCGGAAGATTTTTCTCCCTTTTTGCAGGTGATGTGACGCATGTGGCACGCATGGTCAATACCATGTCGGCCCTGTGCAGCGGATTGACGATCCTTTTCCTGTTCTGGACTATCACGATGATCGCAAAGAAGCTGGTTTTGAATGATGGTGAAGAGATGACAGTTTCCAAAATGCATCTCATCATGAGTGCCGGCCTGATCGGATCCCTCGCCTATACATTTACCGACTCCTTCTGGTTTTCGGCCGTTGAAGGCGAAGTCTATGCCATGTCGTCATTCTTTACAGCCGTCGTCTTCTGGGCTATATTCAAATGGGAAGAACATGCCGAAGAAAAACATTCCTACCGCTGGCTCTTGCTGATCGCCTACCTGGTAGGACTTTCTGTTGGCGTCCACATGCTGAACCTGCTGGCCATTCCGGCAATCATGTTTGTTTATTACTTTAAAAAATATTCAAATCCGGACTTGAAAGGGATCCTCCTTTCGCTCTTTGCCGGAATTGGAACGCTGGCCGTGGTCATGTATATCATCATTCCCTGGATCGTCAAGCTGGCCGGCAACTTTGAACTTTTCTTCGTGAATTCGCTGGGAATGCCCTTCAATTCTGGAACCATTATCTATTTCATAATCCTTATAGGACTGATCACAGGGGGACTGATCTATACCCGGAAAAAAGGGAAATCGATTTTGAATACCATCATCCTTGCCTTTACATTTATCGTGATCGGTTATACCTCTTTCCTGCTGTTGGTGATCCGTAGTAATGCCAATACGCCACTGGATGAGAACAACCCCGAAAATGCGATGTACCTGCTCTCATACCTGAACCGTGAACAATACGGAGACTGGCCATTGCTCACCGGGCCATATTATAATGCGCCCATTGTCGACCGTACTGATGGAAATCCAACCTATACAAAGGACGATGCATCCGGAAAGTACATTATCACCGATAAAAAGGAGAAAACGGTTCCGGTCTTTGATTCCAGGTTTACCACCCTCTTTCCGCGTATGTGGAGTACGACCGATCCGAAGTATGCTGAAGGATATAAGAAATGGGCAGATGTGCAGGGCGTTCCGATTGAGGTTCAGAGAGGCGACCAAAAGGAAACGATCTATAAGCCAACCTTCGTGGAAAACCTGCGGTTCTTCTGGAATTACCAGGTGATTCACATGTACTGGCGTTATTTTATGTGGAATTTTGCCGGGAAGCAGAATGATAATCAGGGATTGGGTGACAAAGTAAACGGGAACTGGAAAAGCGGAATTCCTTTCTTCGACAATGCCAGGCTGGGTTCCCGCCCGTTGCCGGAACTCCGGAAAGGCAACCGCGGCGATAATTCCTTTTATTTTCTTCCTTTTATCCTTGGCATGATCGGCATTTATTTTACATTTAAAAAAGATTACCGGAACACTATCATTATCGGGCTCCTGTTTTTCATGACCGGATTGGCAGTTGTGCTTTACCTGAACCAGTATGCTCCTCAGCCCAGGGAACGCGACTATGCCTATGCAGGCTCGTTTTATGCTTTTGCGATCTGGATCGGCCTTGGAATCATTCAGATCGCCCAATGGCTTCAGAAAAAAGTTGGAACACAGGTGGCACTGACGGTTTCCGTTGTTTTCGGTGGCCTTATAGTATGCATAATGGCGCAGCAGGGATGGGATGATCATGACCGTTCGGGGCGTTATACTTCCCTGGCATTAGCGGAGAACTACCTGAATTCCTGTGCAAAAGATGCCATTCTGTTTACCAATGGCGATAATGATACGTTCCCGTTGTGGTATGTGCAGGAAGTTGAAGGAATCCGAACCGATGTCCGCGTTATAAACCTCAGCCTGCTGAATGCAGACTGGTGCATCGATCAGATCCGGAGAAAAGCTTACAATTCTGACCCTGTACCGATGTCGATGTCAAGAGATAAATATCGTACGGGTAATCATGACGTGACCTATTTTTTTCCGGATGAGCAACTGAAAGATCGTTATATCGACCTGAGGGATGTGTTCGATATCATCAATACTGACGACACCAAACTGAAGATCAATACACCCCAGTATGGTTCGCTGGATTATTTCCCTACAAAAAAATTCATGCTCACTTTTGATCCTGCAAAGATCGTTGCCGACAAAAGTATCCCCACGAAATATTTATCCAGGATAGATACAGTAAGGTGGGAGATTAAGGGCGAGGCAATTGAGAAGAACAACCTGGTGGTTCTTGATATTCTGGCTGCAAACAATTGGACACGTCCGGTTTATTTTGAACTGAATGCTGGTCCGGACAGCTATCTCGGCTTGGATCATGCCCTCTTTGTGGAGGGCCTAACCTGCCGGATATTGCCCGTCAAGGCAAGGATCAATGAAGGCATGACGGGCGAGGTGAATACGGATGTGTTGTACGATAACCTGATGAACAAATTCAAATTGAAAAACATCTACAACAAAAAAGTGTATCTCGATGAACAAAATCAGAGGCTGGTTTTAAGTTACAGGAACCTGTTTGACAGGCTTGCAGATGCCCTGATACAGGATGGGAAGAAAGATTCTGCACGGAAAGTGGTGGATTATTGCATGTCGGTTTTTCCCGATGAAGTATCTCATTATGATTATTTTGTGCCAGGGCTTGCAGAGTGTTATTATAAGACCGGTGATGCTCAGAAGGCTGATAAGATCTGCGAACATATTTTACAGTTGATGGACCAGGACATGAACTACCTATACTCTTTTCCAACGGCCGAACTCAAATCACTGGATATTAGTGTGCGGGAAGACCTGATGGTTCTTCAGCGTCTTGGAGAGGCCGTGAAAGAAAGTAAAAACAAGGCCCTTGTAAGGGACGTCGATGCCTGTTTCCGGAAGAACTGGGATTTTTATACCACCAATGTTTACCAGCGTTAAGGATGTTTTCTGTTCATCCACCGTTCATTTTAAGGGTTTTTAACAAGAAATATCTTTCCTGTTCCATTCCTTCTTTGGAAAAGGTCATCTATCTCACCTTTGATGATGGCCCGATGCCGGTGGTAACACCCGGGGTGATTAGTATCCTGAAGGAACGGAACATCCTGGCCACTTTCTTCTGCTTAGGTGAAAATGTCAAAAAGCACCCGGATGTATTTGCACAGGTATCTGGCACCGGGCATGCTATCGGGAACCACACATTTCATCATCTGAATGGGTGGAAGACGCCTTCCGCCGAATATGTCAAAGATGTGATGCTGTGTAATGAATACTTTAAAACCGGTTTATTCCGGCCGCCTTACGGGAAATTCACCCCCAGCCAATATTTCATTTTACGGAAACAATACAGGATCATCCTGTGGTCGGTCCTTAGTGGCGATTACCACCATGGGATCTCAAAGGAACAATGCCTGTCGAATGTGTTAACCCATACAAAGTCCGGCTCTATCGTTCTCTTCCACGACAGTCACAAGGCAAAGGAAAACCTGTTCTATGCCCTCCCAAGGTTTTTGGATCATTTTCTCAGCGAGGGGTATAGGTTCGAAATGTTGAAATAGCGAAACTAATACCCAATACCAATTCCTGCATTCTTCATTTTACTGAAGTGTTCCTTCATCTGCAAAGCTATAGTACCGGTCATCGCCGATGATGAGGTGATCAAGTACTGCCACATCCAGCATAAATCCCGCATCCCGGATCTTTTTTGTGATCTTCTGATCGGCTTCGCTGGGTTGTATATTCCCGGAGGGATGATTGTGTCCCAGGATGATGGAAGATGCATGCTGATCCAATGCAATCTTATAGATTTTTTTCGGGTCAACCACCGTACCGGATATACCGCCTTCGCTGATACTGCATTTCCTGATCACTTTATTGGCTTTGTTCAGCAGGATGATCCAGAAGGATTCATACGGCTGGTCGCCCATCACGCTCCGGAAGATCTCGAAAGCATCCCGGCTGCTGGCGATCTTTTCTTTTACCAGCACTTCCGATTCATTTCTTCTTTTTCCGATCTCCAGTGCAGCGATCAGGGTAACTGCCTTAGCTATACCGATCCCGCTGAATCCCATCAGGTCATTAATGCCCATCCTTGAAACCTCGATCAGGTTATCACCCGCAGTAAGAAGAATCCGTTTTGCCAGGTCCACGGCCGACTCCGAACGGTTACCTGATCCGAGCAAGATGGCGATCAATTCAGCATCGCTTAAAGAATTCTTCCCCTTTAGTTGTAATTTTTCCCTTGGTCTGTCTTCCTCTGCCCAGTTCTTGATCGGGAAATGGTTTTCGTATCTTTCCATGTTTTTTCTTCTTAATCGGAGAAAAAGCAAAAGGTAATATACCCGGAAGCATTAATTTTGAACAGAGGAATAAATTAATCTCCATAATGAACAAACTTCATCCTTTCATCGAACTGCAAACCGTAGATTCTACCAATTTTTATGCTGAACAGTTGCTTAAGACGCAAAAAGTTTCGGAAGGCACAATCATCTTTGCACATGATCAGACTTCCGGAAAGGGGCAAGGGGAGAACAACTGGGAGAGTGAGCCCCGAAAAAATGCGACATTCAGCCTGGTTTTATTTCCTAAGTTCCTTCCGCCCGGGCAGCAGTTTTTATTGAATAAAGTGATCGCTCTGGGTGTTCTTGACTTTCTCGTTCGGGTCGCAGTTGAACAGAAGTTGTCCGTTAAATGGCCGAATGATATCTATGCTGGGAATCGCAAGATCGGCGGGATCCTCATCCAGAATACCGTTTGTGGAACTGTATATGAATCGTGCATTGCGGGGATCGGTGTCAACATCAACCAGAAAACGTTCAATACCAGTCTGCCCAATCCGGTTTCACTGAAACAGATTACCGGAAAGGATTATCCGGTAAAAGATGCGGTCGATCTCATCGTTGCACATATCGATGAACGCTATCAGCAGCTGCAAAAAGGATTATCTGAACTTCTTGACCGGGAATACCGGGAACAGCTTTTCGGGATCAATGAATGGAGAGATTATTTTGTTGATAAAAAGTTGATAAAAGGAAAAATCAGGGGTGTGGATGAATCCGGGATGTTAATGATGGAGATGGAGAATAATCCGATCAGTCATTTTAACCACGGAGAGGTTGAATTCGTCATTCCTTAGATCTGCAGTCTTTTTAATAGGATTTTAAATACCCTATATATGGGAAAAAGTGTTTTTTTACACAAAAGCATCATATGCCCCCGTACTTTACTTATTGTACCGTTTACCAAAACTGACACTAAGGTAAGCAGTCAGAAATAAACTTTGTTTGGGATTGTATGCCATGATCGCGATAGGGATGGGTGAGTAATCCAGGATGGCTCCGATCTCCAGCGCTTTGATGACCCTGTTGCGTGTTCCGAATTCAAATTCCAATCCGCCTTTACCATATATTCCCGGATAGAAATTCAGGTTAAGGATCCCGGTAAGAAAGGCGCCCCTTCCATAGATATTTTCTAGAGTATGAATTTCAGGGTTGTACCTTTCCTGCTTTATCTGGTCGGTGGTGTTCGTTTTATAAATGATATACAGGTATACCGGTTTCGTAATGCCAACCGAAAGTCCGCCGTAATATAGATAGCTGAGCTGTACCCCTCCCCAATAAGGCTTCCGGTTTAATATATGCTGGAACCCAATCCCGCCGCGGAGGAAATAAACATAGTTCAATTTCCCGTAGATAAAGCTTTTGGAATCCGAATAATTGGGATTGATGGTCTTGACCTCTTTGGCTGCTTTATAAGTCGTGAACTCGATCTCCCACATGAACTGTTTTAAAAACGCGAGGTTTTTGCCTCTCCTGAATTTTAGACCCCATCCGTTGCTGTTGATATGAACTCCCAGGCTCCATTGTCGCTCCAGCAATACATTGTCGAGGGTATCGCTGAGTGCCGGCGATTCTTTCTGTGCATAACAAGAGAGACTGAAAAAACTCAGCATGCAAAGGAAGATCGCAGGAATAAACTTATGCATGAGTTAAGAAGATGGAGTCAGAAAGCAAAGGTAAGAAGAAAAAAACAAAAGGGAAGACCAGAACGGCTTCCCTTTATTCAAAAAAGATTTTATCTTCGTAGATCGGTCAACGCCGTTCTATTTGATATCTTTGCCTGTCTCCTCCATATGCAGCGCATTTTGAACTTGAGGTACAAGAGACCGTAAGCATGGCAATTAACAGGAGAACCGATATCGCTGCAATAACTTTTTTCATGTTATTCAATAAGATTTAAATAGTATGGTGCAAAGTAAATGAATTCCAGTGATATAAACAACATATTTCAAATATTATTGTTTTAAAGTTATTAACTAAAGATTGTTTAGAAAATGACTGACATCAATCCTTCTATTGAAGAAAGCTGGAAATCTGTTCTTTCCACGGAATTTAATAAGCCCTATTTCCTTGAATTGAAGAGTTTTTTGCTGGAAGAGAAGAAGAAATTCAGGGTGTTTCCTCCGGGGAGCCTTATTTTTAATGCTTTTAACCATACTCCTTTCGGAAAGGTCAAGGTGGTGTTCATTGGCCAGGATCCTTACCACGGCTATGGCCAGGCACACGGGTTGTGTTTTTCCGTTCCAAACGGCATTGCCAAACCGCCTTCCCTGGTAAATATATTTAAAGAACTCGAAGATGACCTTGGCATCAAACCGCCTCTTCACGGGAACCTTGAAAAGTGGGCAGACCAGGGTGTACTGCTACTCAATGCAACGCTGACCGTAAGGGAAAACCAGGCCGGATCGCACCAGCGAAGAGGGTGGGAGTTATTCACCGATGCAGCCATTCGCCAGCTTTCCGTGCTAAAGGATGGAGTGATATTCGTATTATGGGGTAACTTCGCCATTGCAAAAAAAGAACTTATCGATTTAACACGCCATCCTGTCCTTACAGCCGCACATCCTTCCCCGCTTTCTGCCACCAAGGGGTTCTTTGGCTGCCGCCATTTCTCAAAGATCAACGAGATCTTACGGAAAGAAGGCAAAGGGGAGATTGATTGGAGGCTTTGAGCAGAAGTTTGAAGGTAGAAGTACGAAGTAAGAATCAAAACTTACAGTAAAAAGTACGAACTTCAAAAAAATCATTCAAAAAATTACAATCAATAACAATAAATAACATTTCAATAAGCCAATTATAATGAGACACAATTATCTTCTTTACCGGTTCATTTTCCTTGTAATAACCTCTGCAATCATCTCTTCCTGCACAAAACATCATTCTCTCGAAATTACTCCCATCAAGTATGGCGACATAATCTTTACCTTTTCGCACAAGGTAAACGGGGAATCATTGAAATTTGACACCATGCTCTATCGTACTTCCCTCGGAAACAATTATAAGGTCACCGATCTCCAGTATTTTGTCTCCAGGGTTTCTTTGCATTCCGGTAAAGGGAAATGGAATGATGTCAAGACTGATGATGGGATCCATTATACCGATGCACGGGACAATTATTCCTGCTCATGGTGGGTGAACGATCTCTTCCCTGCCGGAACCTATGATACGGTCGCCTTCACTTTCGGACTCGATGAAAAGCAGAATACCTCAGGCCGTTTTCCGGATCCCCCGGAAAGGGATATGTTCTGGCCGGATATCCTGGGAGGAGGATATCATTATATGAAGATGAACCTGAAATGGAAAAACAATACCATGGCACAATCGCTGCCATTTATGTTCCACCTGGGCATCGGCCAGGTATACGCAGCGAATACCGTAAACCCGGATTCCATTATCGGCTTTGTTCAGAATTATTTCCGGGTCAGTCTTCCCTGCAAACTGGACCTCAGCGCCGACGGCTATCACCAGATCCTGATAGAGATGAACGTGGACCGGTGGTTTGACGGGCAGAATGCCTTTGATTTCTCAGCCTACCCGAACGGGATCATGCAGAATCAGGAAGGGATGTTTAAGGCATGCATGAATGGGAGGAAGGCATTCAGTGTAACCATAGCCAATTGATAATTGATAATTGAAAATGAAAAGGATTTGGGCATTATGTGTATTAATAATATATCGGTTTTTAAATTTTTATCTTCTATTCGCTGTTTTCAGTCTTCTGTTTATCGCTTCCTGTACAAAAAAAACTGAAACCACACCAGCTTTCCATGCAACGCCCTATACGATTCAGATACCTCTTCATTTTCCCCGGGAATTGAATATTCCAACGGATAACCCGATGACGGTTGAAGGCATTACACTTGGCCGCTATTTGTTCTATGATGGCCGCCTCTCCGGGCGTCCTGGCCCCGATAGTCTGATGAGTTGCGCCACCTGCCACATCCAGGCTCATTCTTTTGTCTGCGGAATCGATCACCCGGTCTTTACAGGCGGACATCCCCATGGGTTGACCGGCATCCTGACTTCCCATTACATGCTCCCGATGATCAACCTGGTTTGGACAAACCACGGCTATTTATGGAACGGGATGGTAGCGGAAGATAATCCGCAAGCAGGGTACCGCAACCTGGAAGATGTAGTAGGCATGGCCATCATTTCGTCACAGGAGATCCACGGGGATACGAACCGCACCAAAATAATGATACAACAGTTAAAAGGTTATCCCGGATTGTTCAGCAAGGCCTTTGGTAGCAGTGTTATTACAGAGAAAAATATCGCCAGGGCCATTGCCCAGTTCATCCGGACCCTGATCTCAGCTGATTCAAAATTCGACCGTTTCATGGAGGGGAAGGTTCAGCTTACAGGATCCGAATTGAACGGGTACGTTTTGTTTATGACTGAACAGGGTGGCGATTGTTTTCATTGCCATGGAGGCGACGGAAACCCGTTGTTCACGACGAATCTCTTCTACAATAATGGAAAAGATTCTGTTTTTACGGATCCTTACGACCGTTTTTCCATTACCGGCAGCGTCTCCGATATAGGTGCTTATAAGGCGCCCACACTTCGGAACTTAGTATTTACGGCTCCTTACATGCATGATGGAAGGTTCAAGACTATCGATGAGGTCATTAATTTCTATAGCTCGGGACTGGTATGGTCGCCTTCGATCAGTCCGCTTATGCATCACATTGCGACGGGAGGAGTAAGGCTCACCCCATCCCAGAAAGCTGACCTGAAAGCCTTTTTACTGACATTCACTGACAGTACATTCGTGACAAATCCTGTATTTTCAATGCCCATAAACATGCCGGATGAATAAAATGATTTTATTGCATTAGCAGATATTAACATAACAAAATATGATTGCCTTTCCCAATGCCAAGATTAACCTGGGACTATATGTGACCGGAACCCGCCCCGACGGATTTCACGATATTGAGACTGTACTCTTCCCTGTGGCTTTTCGCGATGTTCTCGAAATCATGCCCTCCGGTGAGCAGCCAGATGAGTTTCAGCATTCAGGTTTGACCATTCCGGGGAAGGTGGAGGAGAACTTGTGTATCCGCGCATATAAACTTCTTAAGAATGAACTTCATATCCCAACAATCAGGATGCACCTGCATAAAGTGATCCCGATGGGTGCAGGACTGGGTGGGGGATCATCCGATGCAGCATCTACGATAAAATTGCTGAATAATATTTTCTCCCTTGCACTGTCTTCTTCGCAAATGATGCAGTATGCCGGCAAACTGGGCAGCGACTGTGCATTTTTTATTGAAAATAAACCAATTTTTGCAAGCGGAAGAGGGGATCAGTTTGAAACCGTTGTACTGAACCTGGAAGGTTATTGCATTGCCATAGTTATTCCTCCCATTCATGTGAGTACGGCAGATGCTTATGAAAAGGTGACAATAAATAAACCGGTTGAGAGCATCCGTGCTATCCTTAAGACATCGCCAGGCAAATGGAGAGATCGCCTTGTAAACGACTTTGAGGATTCAGTATTTCATCGTCATCCTGAGATCCTGCAGATTAAGGAAAAAATGTATGCTACGGGAGCCGTTTATGCATCCATGAGCGGAAGCGGGTCGGCCGTGTATGGCTTGTTTGATCAAAAACTGCCGGATCTGAATTCTTTTAAGGGGTGCATTACCTGGTCAGGAAAGATGTCATAAAAAAAGCCCTGCGGTTGCAGGGCTCAAGGTTAAAAGTAAGCTGAATATTTGTTAACTACAGGAGTTTAACATTTACCGCATTCAAGCCTTTTTTGCCTTCTTTCAGCTCAAAAGTCACTTCATCATTTTCCCTGATCTCATCAATGAGACCTGATACATGCACAAAGTATTCTTTTTCTGATTCATTGTCTTTAATAAACCCGAAACCTTTGGATTCATTAAAAAATTTCACTTTTCCTTCTTTCATAATAATAAATTAATAATAATATCGGCAAAGGTAGACAAAATAATGACACGATACTAAGATTTCTTTGAATTTATTATTCTGAGCCCTTAACATGCCTCCCGGAAGGTCAAGATACACAGTAAACATACGGTTAACGCAACTTATAAATCACACCGATGTTGGCGTAGGTGACGTTGAATCCTAATTCACCGTTCAGGCCAATGTGATCATTGAAGAAGTAAGAAGTTCCTACGAAAGCTCCAACATAGGGAAAAACAGGCTGGTGACTGTGCCTTCCGGGGTAATCTTTAAAGGTATAAGCCGAAAAGCCAATCCCGAGAGGGATTCCCCCATAAGTATCGAGTCCGGGAACTTTCCATCCATAATGATAAGCGCTCCGGGCCCCGAACATGAAGTTCAACCAGGTTTCTCTGTAGCCTGGTGAAAAATAATCTGAGAAAAATGAAAACCCGACTTCTCCTCCCATTGTTAACACTCCGGGCCCCAGTTGCCAGGTGCCATTTTCAAAAAAGAACTTGAATCCCGGTCCGAACCCATAACCGTTTCCGAACAAATGTGTTCCCGGCCCAACGCTTGCACTGATTACCCAACTTCCTTCACTCATCGGGTCGACTGGTGCAGACTTTTGCGAATAAACATGCGTCATGGCCAGTAACCCAATGACTACCCAGATTCCGGTAGCAATTATTCTTCGTCTCATAGCTTAAATGTTTTACTGTTTATTATCTTTTTAAAACACGAAAACCTTCATTTTATTACAATCCGGGATATGATAATGATACGGGATATTTTAAAAATCTACCACATAGGCATATAGGGTACAATAGAATATGAGGTAAATCTATTCCTTGCCTGAAGAAATAGTATCATTTCTCTCAAATTCCACTGCGGCAACATGAGCCCAGTCCTCATCAAAGGTTTTAATAATATGAAAGTTGAGGCTTTTTCCGACCGGGATATTTTTTTCTTCCCACACATAAAAGAGAAGACCGTATTTTGTGGGTTTTACAAAATTGACCGAAAAAGGAAGCGGCTTTCCCGTCAGGTAACCATTCCTGGGGTCTTCAATGCCCTGGTAGATCGGGAAATTTGCTTCGATGGTATCCTTATTCCAGTTTTGTTCGGCCCAGTGTATGGCCTTAAGGCTAACGTTCACCACCATCTTATACGACATATCGCAGGTATTCGAATACGTGTACATATTGGTATGTCCAAGTCTCACTCCATAAGCGCTGAAGTAAATGATCATCACCCATTGCATCATTTTAAGGTTGGAGAATATTCTTTCGAAGATCAGAAATGCTGTATAGGTGCCACCCAGCACAATAAACGGTATGACATAAAGGATGTAGCGGGTCAGGTAATAGTTGATGTCGGCAAAAATGAATACCAGCAGGATGAACAAGGCAAAGGTGAAAATGAACTTCCCCTTCGGACCGGTCTTTAAGAACTTTGAAAAAAAGCCCAATACGATCCCGGCAAGAAATACAACCCCGATCATCCATCTTCCCTGCCAGATGAACATATCCTGGAAGATACGTGCCGCTCCTTTTGAAAGCCTTTCCATCTCCCAATGGATATATCCCATGTGTTCGGGAAAGAGGAACCAGCCGTTCTGGATTTTCTGGATGATGAGGAAGAGACTGAACACGAATAGGGGAGTGGCCCCCAAAAGAAACAGCCGGAACCTTTTTAGCGTGAAGAAATCTTTATCGCGGATTGATTCAATGAATAACACAATCAATGCAGTGGCCGGGATGACAATGGCCGATTCTTTGGTAAGCATGGTCAGGGATCCGGAAAGGGCAAAAAGGGCCCATTTCTTTTTCAGGATCCCATAAATACACCCCAGTGCGAAGAAAGTGAGCATCATCTCCGGGAGGAGTTGTACCGATAAGGAGAAGAAGATGGGTTGGGCCGAAAGAAGGACCGTAGCAAAGAAGGCCACTTTCCTGTTGTAAAGATTTTTTGCAATTATAAAGAACAATACCAGAGTGATGATCGCGAGGAAGAGTGCAAAGAGGTGCCCAACGGTGATGGTATCGCCGAAGATTTTAAAGACCAGGGCGTTGCAGAAGGTAAACAGCAATGGATGCCCGCGGGAAAAGAGAGGATCGAGGTTGCCTGGCAAAAGGCCGATGTGGCCTGTGTCTATCATCTGAAATGCGGCCGGCACATATACGCCCATTTCATCCCAGTGGTAAGGGATGCGAACATCGTGGAGTTTGAACAAAGAGAAAACGAAAATCACCGCAACCGTCAATAACTCATAGGAGTGGGTTTTTATCAGTTTCAACAGGGGGTTCATAATGGCGACATTCGGGGATTGGCGAGGCAAAAATAGAAAATTTATATAAAGAAGCGAAATAAAGAAATAGTGGATAGTGAAAGATAGATTTCTGTGCTTTCATCGCACTTAATATTCAATACTTTTCTTAACAATAATATTCCCGGGAATTCGTTTTTTTTATACTGTCAATGATTTAACAGTGAATTATTATGGTAATAAAATATTTTTTCAGCAAAAAATCACACATCCTTTTTACTTATTAAGTTAAGATATAACTTCTTGACTTTTCTCCTGAAAAAGTCTAAAATGAATTTGTATTCCACCCTCGTAAATAAAATGTTACTTTATTAATTCATTCCAAATGAAAAAGCTATGAAAACAAAACAACTGTTATTGATGCTGCTTCTTTTTTCCCTTCCATTCGGAGTCTATTGCCAACTTGAAAAAGGGTCATATCTTGGTTCAGCCTCAGCCGGATTATCATTTCAACACAGCAATTTTCCATCAGGAGATACTAGGGCTAAAAGCAGTTCAATTGATTTCTCCCTGAACAACAGTTTTGGAATTTTTGTTACTGACAGGTTGGCAATAGGGCCGGGATTTGATATTAGTACCGGATATTACTCTTCCAGGTATGAAAACAATTCAATAGTAGAAACTAAGATTCATACGACTTTTTATTCTCTTTTCCTGGATCCGTTTGCAAGGTTTTACTTTTTTCATCACGGGAAGGTTGCCTTTTTCGGCCAGATAACAGGAATTATCGGTTATGACCAGAATTTTGAAAATTACAAAGCTGGCAATTCGGATGAGCAAAAATATACATCTAGCAATTTAACCTATGGTGGTGGCCTGGCTGTCGGATTTGTATATTTCATTTCCCAAAATATCGGGGTTGAAACAGCCCTGGGGTACCAGTTAATCGGTTTTGAATCGAAAAATGAAAATTTCAAGGATTACAGGACATCTGGCGAATTAGCCATACATGCCGGCTTCTCCTTCTATATAGGCAAATGCAAAAAGAAGGATGAGCATACTTCGGCAACTCCTTAACTGCCTCTTCAATCTGCAGGTCATATCCGGATGAGAGTTGATCGGATTAGTTCCCGGTTCAAATTCCCTGAATTCTGCGTTCCTTCATTCTGCATGAATTACCTTCTCCCGAGCAGCACAATCCCTGCCCACATATAAGGCGGCGAAGTTTCGGATTTGGAGATCATCTTCAGCTTTACCTCTCGAAGTGCAGCACTATAGCTTTTTAGGTAAAAATAACTCCGGTAAAAATTCAGCATGAACTCGCCGGTGAGATGATCCGGGATGCTCCAGAGTGAATAAACCACATTTGAGGCACCTGCCATATAAAAGCCACGGGTCAGGGCGAGCACCCCTTCAGTACGGGTGACCTTGCCTTTCCCTGTTCCACATGCGCTTAATACCACCAGTGAAGCATCCAGCCGCAGGTTACTGATCTCGTCGAGGTGAAGGAGTCCGTCATTCTTATCCTGCTGGCCACCGGGATGATTGCTTTTTGAAAAAACCAGGGCCGAGTTCATCGGGTCTTCTTCGGAGATAATGCTGTGCGTTGCGATATGGATGTGGGTGTTTCGGGGAGCATACAACCGGAAGTTTTTTTCCGTTGCAGAGGTGTCAAGAAAGACCGTTTGATGCCTGGGAACTTGCCCGAACAATCCTGCAATACCTGTGACTTCCTTCAAAGCGAAAGGAAGAGGATTCAATGTTACCGGTTTATCGCCATTATTCCTGAAACCAGGTGCAAAACCGGCAAAACGATAAGATGTTTTAAGTAGTCCGGCATTTGCCGTATCCTTTAACCAGGCTTCAGCGGAAAAATGATAAATGATTTCGAAATCTCTGATCAGGTAATGCCAGGAAGTTGAATTCGTGCCTGAAACCTCGATGGGATCTTCACGGATGAGGGTTTCGAAAGGGAAAAGAGAAAGCTCCTCATCGGGAATGATGATGAGGCGACGGATACCATTTAAACGGGGTTCCACCGGAGCGATGAGGTAATTGTATAAAGTACGGCTCAGCGATGAAAAGTTCCGGATTCCTGCACCTTTTAATTGATGCAAGCATTCCCTTAAGTAGTTATTAAAGGAGGAAGGAAGAACGACTCTCTTCATCGATGACCCTTCAGGCCGAATCAGGAATAGATAGATGACGGAATCAGAACAGAGATACTCAAGCATTGCTTCATCATTCCTTAAACTTTTCATGATAAGGAAAGGATAAACCTTCCGTTCCTGCTGTGTTTGCAAAGGATGATCCGGGGAATATCGATCGATCTTTTTTCTTAGTGAATCTAGTTTCAGCTTAAGGTCGATCACTTTGTTCTGAAGTTCATTCAATCTTGTAAACGGAGAAGTGCCGGGTGAAGAATCTTCTTTAATATATTTCCTGGAATAAAAAACAATCTCATCTTTCAACTCTCTTATTTTTTTCAAAATGGAATCAGGAACCCCGGAAAGTGTCATGGAACGATTTTCCTCCATGTCTTCAAGCAATACCCTGTTTTTGTTTGCATCAGCCAGGGAAAAAAGGTCATCAAAGTCCATTGTTCCTTTTTTTTCCTTAAGCAGGAAGCCGGATTCTATGGCCCCGTCCAGGATCGATTTTGTTGATTCATGAAATGTCATCCGGGAAGTTCCCTGCCCGAAATCCTTCCTGATATGATCGCAGATCTTTAATGCTTTAAGAAAATCAGAAAATGAACGGGATAAGGAAACTGTATCGGAGCCTGCCTGAATTGATGACTGCAACTGGCTTTTGCCCAGGTGTCCGTATATTTTATAAAGATCCAGAAGGTCAGGCTCGTGCCTGCTTAAATTTGCTTCCTCAACGCTGAAATCTAATGAATCCAAATGAAGAGCCGCCAAGGCCTGGTAATAATATTTTATGGATTTTTCCCATTCTATCTGGCGGGCCTGAACATCTCCCATGAAAAGATAAATTCTGGAGCTGTCATACTTCATTTTTGTACCGGTTACCTTTATCAGCTTCAGGCAATTTTCCAGGCATTCCATGGCTGAATCCATCTGACCGAGCCGGGTATAACACTCCGCCATGCCTTCATTGGATGAGATCCTGATATTGGTTGATGAAATGCTGCTTCCGGATGCAAGTCCACAAGCCGATCGATAGCGATACAAAGCTTTTGCAGGGGCACCCAACCTTATTAGAATCTCGCCGATATTAATGTTCAACCCTGCAAGCCGCGATGGATCCTTTTTCTTTGAAATTCCCAGAACAGAATCGGCCTTACGGAAGCAGGATAAGCTTTTCCGATACTCGTCGTTCCCGGAATAGGCTGTGCCAAGGCTGGTAAGCAGATCGACAATCCTGCCTGAGTTTCTTCCCGGCTCTTTCGAATAGATGATCCATGACTTCTGGTAATAAAGGATCGCATATTCGTAATGCTCTTTAAAGAAGAATAAGCTTCCAAGGTTCTGATAAATTTCCGCTTTCAGGCTACTCCAACTGGCAGCCAGGTTAAGGGCTATGTTGTACCAGGATTCTGCAGATGGGAATTCTTCTTTCAGCATATAAATATTTGCAATCTGCATGGAGACCTGGGCTTCCAGGTTCTTGTCCTTTTTGTTTCCGCTATCCGGATTTTTCAGGTTCAGAGATAACCCGCTTCTGGAAAGGAATTCCTTATATAATAAAACAGCGCTGTCGTATTGTCGCATTTCAAAGCAATGATTCGCTTTCATTAAAAGTTCATCTGAGATACTATCCCCTGGTTTTTGACTATAATTGTTGCATACAAGGATTGTCAGAAATATCATTGATAAGATTGGGCGCGAAGAGAAAAAAACACACTGATTGTTAACCATGAACTTGTTCTGCTATTCAACTATAAACTTCCCGAAGAAAATGATCTCATCATTCTGCAATACCTTGAAGTAGTAAAGTCCCCTATTAAGTGTTCCCGGGGAAAGAGAATATTTATTTTTATCAAGTAACCCTGATTCATGAATATTTATTCCGGTGTTATCCATGATCTTCAATTCGATTTCGACATGTCCCTCCTGGGTCCATTCAAACAAGATTCTTGCCTTTTCGCTGAAGTGATAGCCAATTAAAGGAGCATCCATTCTGAAATATCCTGCATGCCTCGTTGACCCGATCATCTTTTCAAAGGAGGGGTTTCTCCTAAAACTGGCAGCAAGTTTCACTTCTGTTTTCCGGCGTATAATCTTCTTTTCCTTGTTTATAGTTTCTGTTGCGATTGATGTCTGTTCAACCTTGTTATTTACAGGTAGTTGTTTTGAGCCTGGCTCGTGTTTGGGAATCAGGGTGGTTTTATTGGAAGGATTGTGGTTTGTGTCATTCATGATAAGAAACACCTCTATTCCAATGAGCAGCAGCAGGGAAGCTGCCAGAAGGAAGTAATGGAAATCGGATCCTTTTCTTTTTTGTTGGTTCTTTTGTATGAAGAGGATCTTTTGCCGTAATTCAAGAATATCCACATTCGCCAGGATCTCATTCAGCTCATTATCGAGCCTGACCTCTTCCCTTAGCCTGGGATTGGTTTTCATCATCTCAAGAAAAGCAGTGAGCTCTTCTCCTGTTAATTTTCCGTTGTTAAAGCGGTCGATAAGTTCCGGAAATTTTTTCCTGTTACTCATAATGTAAAAACATTTTGTACCGTGGATCTTTTAAGATTTTCTTGCGGAGCATATTCTTACATAAGTACTTCCGTGTTTTTGCATAATGAACGTTTTTGAAACCCATGCATTCTGAAATTTCTTTCAGAGTGGCTTTCGAAAGGAACATCTTAAGAATTTTCTGACAGTCGGCAGGCAGAGAAAGAAAATAAAGCTGGTACAACCTTGTTTTTTCCAACTTTTCCTCGTTTATCTCGATCGGGATGGCATCATAATCCTCTATGGATTCACTCACGAGGTCATCCTGGTAAAGCAAACGCCATTTCCGGTCGAGACGCTGCATCCATATGTTCCTGCAGATGGAGAAGAAGAAAGTTTTCAGGCTGCAATTCAGTGTCAGCGGCCCCGAGAGGATCTTCTGGTACAATACGATAATCCCGTCCTGGAAAACATCTTCAGCATCTTCATAGCTTCCGGAATTTTTCTCGACAATGGATTTCGCCAGCGGAAAATACTCCCGGTAAAGGAAGTGGATGCTATCCGCATGTTTTTCTTTCAGGCCTTTTAAAATTGCTTCATCCGAAAAATTGATCATGCTTCGCATTTACAAGCATTAATCGGACTTATTCGAAAAGGTAATACAGTTGTTGATAACTTTTTTTTGAAATCACTTAACCGTCATCCCCAGGTTGTACATTATAAACGACCACATATCGGTAACTTCATCGATCACCTTTGCCAGCGGTTTTCCGCCTCCGTGGCCGGCTTTGGTTTCGATGCGCACGAGCACGGGATTATTGCCTGCCTGGTCTTCCTGGAGTGTTGACATGAATTTGAAGGTATGCATTGGGACCACCCGGTCGTCATGGTCGCCGGTAATGGCAAGGGTGGCAGGGTACTTCACGCCTTTTTTCAGGTTGTGGAGTGGGGAATATTTATAGAGATAGGCAAATCCCTCTTTAGTGTCGCTGGTGCCGTAATCGCTGGCCCAGGAACGGCCGATGGTAAACTTTTGGTAGCGAAGCATATCCATCACGCCAACCTGCGGAATTGCTACCTTGAACAGTTCGGGACGCTGCGTCATGCAGGCGCCTACAAGCAACCCCCCATTGGAACCACCCATAATGGCAAGTTTCTCCGGGCTTGTATATTTCTCGCTGATCAGGTATTCGGCAGCAGCGATAAAATCATCGAATACATTCTGTTTTTTTTCTTTGATGCCGGCTTTATGCCATTCTTCACCAAATTCACCACCCCCGCGGATGTTCGCCACAGCATATACACCCCCGTTTGCGAGGAAGATGGTGCGACTGATACTGAAGGTGGGGGTCATCGAGATGTTAAACCCACCGTAACCGTATAGCAGGGTAGGGTTGTTCCCGTCAAGCTTGATCCCTTTCTTATAAACCAGGAACATGGAAACGGTCGTTTTGTCCTTGCTCAGGTAAGAAACCTGGGCGGTTTCATAGTCTTCGGGATTGAACTCGATCTCAGCTGCATTGTAAACGGTGGATTTATTTTTTGCCACATCGTATTTGAAGATCGTGGTAGGATAACGGAACCCGGTATAACCATAAAAAGCGATTTTGTCTTCCCGTTTCCCTCTGATACCGGTAAGAGTACCCAATCCCGGTAACTCCATCTCATAAAGGAATTTGCCGCTTATGTCGTAAACAAATGCCTTGCTGATGGCTTTCTGCATATAGGTGGAAATGATCCGGTTGCCTGCCAGGTCGACTCCCTCCAGCACATCATCCCGTTCTGGAATAATGGTTTTCCAATTGGCAGGATCAGGGTTGGCAGGATCCATCAGGACGAGTTTCTTTTTCGGGGCTTTAAGGTTGGTCGTGACGATCAGTTTGTCGCCCGTATTATCGATCACGCTGTAGTCGTTTTCAAAACCCGGTGCCAGGAGTTTGAAAACGGTTTGTTTTGTGGTAAGGTCCTTATACCAGAGGGCATTGCCGGTGGTGGATTCGGTTTCGTAGAGGATCAGGAAACGTTCATCATCGGTAACCTGTGCTCCATAGTTCCGGTCGGGGAATTTCCTGTTTTCATATACCAACCGGTCGTTCTTCTGGGGGTCTCCAACGACATGATAATAAACCTTATGGTTCTTGTTTTCGCCTGTCAGTTCCTGACCTGGCTTAGGCTCTTCAAAACGGCTATAGTAGAATCCGTCTTTCTGCCATGCCATTCCGGAGAATTTTACCCATCTCAGGGTATCGGGGAGAAGCTTGCCGGTTTCGATCTCCATAACATGGATCTCGTTCCAGTCGGATCCGCTGCGTGCGATGCTGTATGCAAGGTATTTCCCGTCATGGGAAGCAGAGATGCCGGCAAGGGCAACTGTCCCGTCGAGCGAAAGAGTGTTCGGATCCAGGAGAACCCTGGGATTTCCATTCAGCCATTTGCGAACGTAAAGGACAGATTGGTTTTGCAACCCGTTGTTCTTATTATAGAAATACCAGGGGCCTTCCCTGAACGGCACACCATATTTGGGATAATTCCAAACCTTTGTCAGTTTCTCGCGGATCTTTTCACGGAATGGGATTTTTGTAAGATAGTCATTGGTAACCTGGTTCTGTTCTTTGACCCATTCTGCTGTGGCTGCGGATGTATCGTTTTCCAGCCAGCGGTAAGGATCGGCGACCTTTGTGCCGAAATAATTGTCAACGGCATTCACTTTTTTCGTAACGGGATATTTAATCTTGTGATTGCATGAAGCCATGGTGATCAGCAGGGTAATAATGAATAAAAAAATGATTTTTTTCATATAAACTGGTCTTAAAACCCGGGAAAGGCCCCGGAACAATATCACGGTAAGTTACATGCAGTAAATTTATACACAAATTATGAGAAAAAAAAGGATTTTCTACTTTTACCTTCCTGATTATCCATGATACTATACTTAAACATATGACAGACAAATCCAGGAATTCCGGACCTGCCGGCCAGGGAGGAAACAGGACTCCGTCAAGGCAAACATCGAAACAATACAGTGTGAAGAAACTGTTTATTGAAGACCCCCTTCTCTGGGTGCACTCATCATTTTCCTGACCTGCCTCGCATTTTTTCCCTCCCTGAAAAATGAGATTGCTTATGTAAAAGGATATATCAGCCAGGCTCAATCGGTTGAACCATCCCTGAATGAGGGTATGACAGGTGTCGAAAAACTTGAGAAGGCCAGTCCATCAGCTCTTGAGTTCACCATTTCACCATCTTCATTACCTCATCCCCGACCAGGTTTGGCAGCGTAACCTTAAGCATCGGCTCTGCCTGCATAGCCCGTTTGATCGCGAACACAGCTTCTTCATTTCGTGCCCAGGCACGGCGTGCAATCCCGTTGTTGACATCCCAGTGAAGCATCAGTTTCAAATGGCGGTCGGCTTCGGAGGTGCCATCGAGCAGCATCCCGAACCCCCCATTGATCACTTCGCCCCAGCCAACGCCACCCCCATTGTGAATAGAAACCCAGGTTGCGCCACGGAAGCTGTCGCCGATGACATTCTGAATCGCCATATCGGCCGTAAACTGTGAACCGTCGTAAATGTTGGAGGTTTCCCGGAAAGGCGAATCGGTACCGGAAACATCGTGGTGGTCACGGCCGAGAATAACCGGGGCGCTGATCTTACCTGTCCGTATGGCTGTGTTGAAGGCTGCCGCGATCTTCGTGCGGCCTTCACAATCGGCGTATAGTATCCGTGCCTGCGACCCAACAACCATCTTTTTGTTACCCGCTTCCTTGATCCAATGAATATTGTCCTTCAGCTGGTTTCTGATTTCCTCTGGGGCATTTACAGCGATGCTTTCCATCACCTCAGCTGCAATGCGATCGGTGGTTTCAAGGTCGGTCGGGTTACCGGAGGTACACACCCAACGGAAAGGCCCGAATCCGTAATCAAAGAAAAGGGGCCCGATAATATCCTGCACATAAGAAGGATATTGAAAGGTGCCGTCGGGATTCATCACATCGGCGCCTGCCCGGGAAGCTTCCAATAAAAATGCATTGCCATAGTCCCAGAAATACATCCCGTTAGTGGTCATTTTCTGAATGGCATTGACCTGCCGGACAAGCGATGCCCGGACCTCCTTTTTAAACTGATCAGGATTCTGTACCATCATCCGGTTCGATTCTTCCAGTGTCAGACCTGCAGGGTAATAACCACCCGACCAGGGATTGTGAAGGGAGGTCTGGTCGGAACCGAGATCAACCTTAATATTTTTCTCCACCAGTTTCTCCCAGAGGTCGACAATGTTACCCTGGTAAGCCAGGGATATGGCTTCTTTTTGTTTTTTAGCCTTGAGTATCCGGGCCAGCAGCACATCCAGGTCGGTGTAAACTTCATCCACCCATCCCTGCTCATTACGTTTCTGAACAGCCTTCGGGTTGATCTCGGCAATAACCCCGATGGCGCCGGCTATCACCGAAGCTTTCCCCTGTGCGCCCGACATCCCTCCGAGACCGGATGTTACAAAGATCTTTCCTGCGATAGTGCCATCACCTTTTCTTCTGGCAGCATTCATCACAGTGATCGTGGTTCCGTGCACGATTCCCTGGGGACCGATGTACATGTAAGAGCCTGCAGTCATCTGCCCATATTGGGAAACCCCCAGCGCATTGAAAATTTCCCAGTGATCGGGAGATGAATAATTCGGGATGACCATGCCATTGGTCACAACCACCCGCGGTGCATCTTTGTGCGAAGGGAACAACCCCATCGGATGACCGGAATACATGACCAGCGTTTGTTCATCGGTCATTTCTGCCAGGTATTTCATCGTAATCAGGTATTGTGCCCAGTTCTGGAAGACGGCGCCATTGCCGCCATATGTTATCAGCTCATGCGGATGCTGGGCCACAGCAGGGTCCAGATTGTTCTGGATCATCAGCATGATGGATGCGGCCTGGATGGATTGATGTGGATATTCACCTATTGGACGGGCATACATGGCATAAACCGGACGAAAACGGTACATGTAGATCCGGCCGTATCTTTTTAATTCTTTGGCGAATTCAGGCGCCAGGACGGAATGGTATTTCCTGTCAAAATAGCGTAACGCATTACGGAGGGCAAGTTTTTTTTGCTCCCCGGTCAGGATATCTTTTCTGACGGGTGCATGATTAACGTCCGGGTCATAGGACTGGGTTGCAGGCAATACATTCGGTATGCCACAGGTGATGGCTTGTTGAAATTCGTTCAATTCCATGATCTTTATGAAATGATGTTCGATACTTGTTGTAAAAATAGAAAGAAAGTTAGTTGTTTTGACTGAAGTCAAAGGTCAATCCAGCATCCAGCATCTTTCCTTTCGCCATCAGCCATATACCTATTTAATCTCCACGAGAACTTTGCAGATCGGGGCATCTACCACATAATGATCGTTGCCTTCGTAAAGGGTGATGTAGCCGACTGTATGGACGATGTATAGCTGCCACCCGGGTTGTGCTGCGTTAATCCAATTGGAGCATAACATCAATAGATGTGTTTTATCGTCCGACCAGGTTACGCCTGAGGTCTTCCATCCTGAAACATCCATCTCATCAAGCGGTGAAAAACATAATTCCTTCGGTGAGGTAAAATACGACAATTCGCTGAGCATCTCTTCAGGGGAGGGTGGAAAGTGCGCATAGATCTTATTCCCTTTCTGGTCATGGGAGGCAAAAATTCGCCAGATGACTTTATCGGTGCGGTTGTCTTTTGCATGAGGTTTCCTGCGGAGGAAGTCAGTCATCAGATCTCCGTATGTTTTACCTTCGGGAAGAAAGACCCTGAGATCGAATTGCGTTTTTGCCTGAATAAAAAATTTCCCGTCATGAAAATCAAACTGGGTGGGATCATAGGTTGCGAATTGCGGATAGCCATTGCCGGACACACAAATAGATCCATAGCCGAAAGCCTTGATATAAGCGGGATCGAGGTCAGCCAGGGTCATGCTTAGAAAAGTGAAGAGCATAGGGAAACTCACTACGAAAACAGATACAGTTTTTCTCATTTTAAGGTCTCCTTTCATTGATTATATGAATACCAACGCGAAATATAGGAATAAAACCTCAATTTTCGTTTGGTCCACGTGTATTTTTTTTACAACCGTAAATCAGATCTTCTCTTCTGAATCCTTCAGGATCTCATATAGGAATTCACGGGCCCTGAATAGCTGGGCTTTGACAGTCCCCAGCGGGAGATCCAGTTCCGCTGCAATCTCTTCATAGGATAGTTCCCTGAAATACCGCATCTCGACCAGATTACGGTAGTGCGGTTTGAGCTTTTCAACCACTTCCCGCATCAACTGGATCTTTTGTTTGGCAATGACCATCTCATCCGGGCCCGGGTTGGGACTGGGCAAATTGGAAGGATCCCCCTCTGTTTCTTCTCCATCGGGGTTGATCCCGGAAGTATACTGGATCCGGTTTCGTTTGCGAAGGTAATCGATACAGTTGTTTGCAGCGATTCTGAAAAGCCAGGTGCTGAAAGCATACTCAAGGGTATACTGGTGAAGGTTCTTGAATGCTTTTCCGAAGGCTTCAATGGTCAGGTCTTCAGCGTCAACCGGATTGTTAGTCATTTTCAGTAACATGAAATAAAGCGAATCCCGGTAATTCTTCAGCAGCTCTGCATAGGCTCTCTGGTCGCCCTGGTGAATGGCTTGCTGTACAAGGACGTAATCCCGTTTTGCTTTTTCGGTAAGGTGCGCGGTTACTTCCATTTCGTTTCTTTTGACATGAAAGCGGAAAATGTTAAAACCGTGTTGATCAGAATCAGTATAATTTCAAAGGATGGAACCAGCAACCAGATCCCTCTTTCATTTAGACGTGCCAGCGTTTTGTGGAAAATGAAAAGCTGGATGACCAGCCTCATGATAAATAACGCCATAACAGGAAAGATAGTATAATTCAACGCCAGCAGGAGTACAAAAAATGCATAAAAGAGGACCATACTTAAGGTATATAACCCCAGTAAAAATTTATGTCTCCAGCGGTAGTAACGGCCTGTGGAGAGATGTCTTTTCTTCTGTGTCCACCACTCCTTAAAGCTCTTTTTCGGCTGCGAAAGGGTGAAACTTTCCGGGTTAACGATGATCCGTGTATTCTTCCGGGTTGCTGCCCGATTGATGAAGAGGTCGTCATCGCCGGAATGGATGTTATAATGAGAGGTAAATCCTTTTTCCTCATAAAAGAGCGATTTCCGGTAAGCCATGTTCCTTCCCACTCCCATATAAGGAATTCCTGCGAGAGTAAAGGAAAAGTACTGCAAGGCGATGTGAATGGTATCAAAACGGATCAGCCTGTTCAGGAGGCTGTTTGAACTCATGTAGGCTCCATATCCAAGCACGATCTCCTTCTCTTTTGAAAAACCCCCTGCCATGAGTGCAATCCAATGCGGACTCACCGGCCTGCAATCGGCATCCGTGAGCAGGACCATGTCATTGGCTGCGGATTTGATCCCGATCGAAAGCGGGAATTTCTTCCCGTCAAAAAAGTTGAGGTTCTCCCGGATCTCGACGATCTTAAGATGTGAATATTGTTCCGCCATCTTCGAAAGAAGAAATGCTGTATCGTCTTCTGAGGCATGGTTCACCACTATGACTTCAAAATCGGGATACTCCTGGGTGAGGATCAGGGGAAGGTTTGCTTTCAGATGATGGTATTCGTTCCGGGCACATATCACCACCGAGACGCCTTCAGTTTTTGCAGATGAAGGTGCTTCCAGGTAAAGGGCAAACTTAAGGAAGAAAAATCCATAAAAGAAAAGCTGAACGATAAACAGGAAGAGAAAGATCAGAAGGAAAATAAAAAGGATACCACCGGGTGCAAAAAAGCCATCAAGCATTTAACATCATTTAACAGGAATGAACGGACAAAAATATTCATATTAATCGAATAAAATCTACCTTTGTGAAAAATTTGATAAACCCTTTATCAAAAGGGCTTTACCGGAGAAGGTAAATGTCCGTTTCTTTTCCATGCAGTTCGAGATTGAACATTCTGATTCCAACTCTTCTGCCCGTGCGGGTGTGATCAGCACTCCTCATGGAGAGGTGGAAACACCGGTTTTTATGCC
>Ga0224524_1000118_pt1 | contig 33125 bp, 30 predicted proteins | sample CFST75metaG_FD_179895 | JGI IMG/M metagenome (GOLD analysis project Ga0224524, IMG submission 179895) | Peat soil microbial communities from Stordalen Mire, Sweden - C.F.S.T75 | ecosystem: Environmental > Terrestrial > Soil > Wetlands > Peat | place: Sweden: Norrbotten County, Stordalen Mire... | reverse complement strand
TGATTTTTGTCTGTCCCAATTTCAAGAAAATGAACCTCGTATCTCTTTTCGATCTCCAAACAAACATCTTTCAATGTCATGTCGACTTCTTTACTCAATACAACTCTTCGATACTTTGCTGGACAAATAAAATGGTACAACAGTACCGAAACATTGTGCGATTTGTGTATGTATTCGCTTGTGCTCATACATACAAAGATATTAAATACGCTGCAAGCAGCGGGGAACTAACCCCGAAAAGAGATTAGACAGATTCTTTACAGGTTCTCCTCTTTCTTCTAAAATATTATGATTACTCACCAAATTGGATTTCCACAAATAGGACTATTTGCTTTTTCTCTTTAGGTCACAAAATAAAAAACTCACCCGTCACGCGTTACGCGTTACGCGTCACGGAAATGATCCCTAATCTTCAAATCGATCTAGTGAATCGGCCGGTGGAACTTTCGTCGTTTTCAGGAGCAGCTTCGCCAGCCCTTTCAAAGTTACATCGGGAACCAGATGATCAAATTCATCCTGGCTGATCTGCCCTTTATTTAACATCTTCCCTGAAAGCAAACGGAAAAAGTCTTTATCGGATTGGCGAAGATGGCCGGTTTCATCGAACGAATACATAAACCATTTGGGCCTGGGGATGATGGAAGCAAGGAAGATCGATTCCGATAAGGTTAGTTTTGAGGCATCCTTGTTGAAATAAAAATGCGCCGCCTCATTGGCGCCATAAACATGCGGCCCCAGTTCAATGATGTTCAAATAAACCTCGAACATTCTTTCCTTGGAACAAAGTTGCTGGTTTTCAATAAGCCAGACGAGGAGGATCTCTTCCATCTTCCGGGCGATGGTTTTATTACGGTTCAGGAATACATTTTTTACTAATTGCATCGTGATGGTGCTGCCTCCCCTGGCAAACCTTCGTTCTTTAATATTCAGGATCATGGATTCCCGGAAGGCCTCCGGAATGAATCCCCGGTGCTGGTAAAACCCTGGATCCTCGGAATTCAACACTGAGATCTGCAGGAACGGTGAAATTTTATTCAGCGGCCGGAAATCCGGGTTCTCAGGGCCAACACGAAATGATCGTGCCGGCATCCCTCTCTCATAAGCTGTATACTCGAAAGATTCGTTAAGCCGCATGAGACCGGCATCGCCATAAGAAAGAACGTTGAACCGGTTCCGTTTAAGGTCAACAAGGAACCGCAAGGAATCAGGAAGGGAAAGGTCGACAAAAAAATCAAGTTTGAATGCGAGATTTCCATTCACCCTGATCCCTTTTAAAGTGGAAAACAACCCTTCCGGCAAGGAAGAGAAAAGTTCCTCGGCCGGGAAGTCGGGTTTTAGAATGGAGAAGGTTATCTGTTTCGTGGGTTTCGCGCGGTACCGGAGGTAAGGATGAAAACTCAGGCGGTTAAAGAATACCTGTGTTGAACTGTCAACTTCAATATAGTCGGATCCGACGTTGACAGCATACTCCAGTCCCAGGCGGTCCAATACGACTTTGTTCGCGGAAATCTTTTCCTGTTGAAGAATCAGACCTCTGAGGATGATCATCCCTCTGACATGGAAAAGATTATCTCCCTTGTCTTCCTCCGAAAGCCGGAAAGTAAGGGTATCGAATGCCATAGCTGCCTTATAATTGAAACCAATGAACGGAACTGAGATTTTTTCATTTCCTGAAGAATAAAGGCGGAAACCGGCGCTGTGATCCTCGTTGTCAAGGCTTCCTGAAATAATCCAGTTTTTCACCGTGTCTCCTTCTGTTACCCTGACCGAAGAATGAAAAGCGTGATGGTCGGCCACGAAACGGTCGATATGGAAGGAAATTTCATGCCCGTCTTTTTGATGCGACAGGGTAAGTTCTGTTATCTTCAGGGACGCGGGAATTTTCTCAAAAACAACAGACGATAACCGCGAAAAGGTAGCGGCATAATTTCTTGTTTCCAGTGAATCCTCCTTATTTTTTTGTTTCCTTCTCCTGATCAAAAACTGGTAATTCGTTATCGTGTCAACCTGCTTTAAGCTGAGACGGGTGTTGCTCAACACCAGGTCATGTGCCACGATCCGGCCGAAGATCAGTTTCCAGAAATTCAGTGAAGCATAAACAGAATCGATGGCTAATAAGGTGTCGCTATTCTCCGGCTTTAGGCTGATCCCGGTGAGCAGTATATCACTGATGTTACGGATCCTGGCTTTATCAATCTTCAGGATGGCATGATATTCCTTATTGAACCGGTTGATCTTTCGTTCAAGGTAAAATGAAAACAGCACATTCCGGAGAAGAAGGAAAACAAGAATCAGGCTGCATAAAATTCCTGCAATATAAATCGCCACCTTCTTCAGTTTCACTGCATTCATGGCTCAATATTCTGAATTTTCCTTCTGCTTATCATGAAAACACCATAAAGCAGCGCCATCGTAAAAAGCACACTTCCGGTAATCAGGAAAACATTATTCGTTGAACCAAACTTCTCATAATCGGCATGGATAATTCCGGTGTTCGACAGGTATGAAATGAGGACGGCAGCGCCGTTATTGAGAAAATGAGCAAAGACCGGCGCCCAGAGTGTTCCGGTCCACAAGTAAAGATAACCGAACATCACCCCCAGCATCATCCTGGGAAGCAGGCCATAGAACTGAAGGTGCACCGCGGCAAACAGAAAAGCCGCAAGAAAGATGGCAACATGAATATTATTAAACCATTCGCCCAACAAACGCTGGAACAACCCTCGAAACACCATCTCTTCCCCGATAGCAGGAATGACGGCAATCATCAATATATTTATTCCAAATCCACCCATGGAATGAACATCCAGGAAATTCTCTGTGATTTGCGCAGCCTGGTCTTCCGTTTCCTTCATCCATTTTTCCATTCCCCCTAAAGAAGCCGGCAGTTTCATCATCTCATTCAGTGAAACCATCCCGTTGATCATTGGAAGGCTGATCATCATGATAATGAGGATCATCATCAGGATCGATCCGGAGGGAATTTTTTTCATTCCAAAATATCCTGTTGAACTCCCCTCAAAAAGAGTTCCCGCGATGAGTGCGGGAATAATGAACAGGAATACTGATTGAAGGATCTGGAGTTCTTTTAAGAGCGGAATACAGGAAGGGTCACTGACATTGGAAAGAACCAAAATGGCTTTTGCCAGATCCGTATGGTATTGGATCATGGTCAGAAATAACCCGCCCAGCACTGCCAGAATCAGTCCCACCATGATCAGCATGAGCACAAAGATGATCTTCGTAAATGGAGTAAGGTATGACAGCCAGGCCTTTTTCATGGGACCTTCGAAATTCATTACTTTTGCTGCAAAAGTACTGCTTTTTGGTAAAGATCGCTCACATTGAACTCGGGGATTGTCCGCTGATCATGGCTCCCATGGAAGACATCACGGATATGCCGTTCCGCTCTGTCTGCAAGGAATTCGGCGCTGATCTCCTCATCACCGAATTTGTTTCCTCGGAAGGTTTGATCCGCGAGGCCGACAAGAGCACGAATAAGATGAAATTCGGTGCGGATGAACGCCCCATCGGGATCCAGATTTTTGGCGATTCAGTTGAAAGCATGCGAAAAGCGGCCATCATCGCTGAAAGCCATCAACCCGATTTCATTGACCTGAATTTCGGTTGCCCGGTAAAAAAAGTGGTCGTCCGGGGAGGAGGAGCAGCCTTGCTGAATGATCTTCCGAAGATGGCAGCAATGACGGAAGCAGTTGTTAAGGCAGTAAAGATCCCGGTAACAGCAAAAACCCGGCTGGGATGGGATGATGCCAACAGGAATATCATGGAGATTGCCGAAAGACTGCAGGATGCAGGGATCGGGGCCATCAGCATCCATGGTCGTACCCGGGCGCAGCTCTATGGCGGCCTGGCCGATTGGACACTGATAGGTAAAGTAAAACAAAACCAGCACATTCATATTCCTGTATTTGGTAATGGGGATATTACCGGAGCTATAGTTGCAAAAGAAATGAAAGATCGTTACGGGGTCGACGGATTGATGATCGGTCGGGCCGCCGTTGGGAACCCCTGGATCTTTCGAGAATGCAAAGCCTATCTGAACAAAGGGGAATTGATCCCGCCGCCCTCCCTTTCGGAACGGGTGAAAATTCTCCGGCTCCACCTTCAACGATCCATTGAATACAAAGGAGAAAAGAGGACCATCCTGGAAATGCGTAAATTCTACAGTGGCTATTTCAAGGGAGTTCCTGATTTCAAAAAGTATCGTTTGATGCTGATGACGCTGGATGAGATGGACCGTGTGGTTGAACTGATCGATAAGATAGCTGACCATTAAGGATCACCGGGATCAGAACTTTTGTTCTACCAGTTCCCTGAGACGTTTGAAGGCTACAGATTCACTTTCCCACAAATTTTTTAACCTCAGCAGATCGAGGAATTCAAGGGCCTGCCGGAGTTCCGCAAAACCATTCAGGGTTTCGATGGTGATATTGTATTCCCTGAGGTTCCCATCAAAAAGCTCGTTGATAAAAAGGAATTTTTCATTGATGGAGATGGCGGCTTTTAATTCTTTCCGCTGTGACGAAAGCCGTTCTGATGCATAGTTTTTCTCGCGTGTCTCTTTCAGTTTCTCGGAAAATTCAATACTTTCAGTGGAAAAAAGATCGATCTCAGACAGGCCTTTAGCCGGGTGGTGATATTCTTTTTCCAGCGGTTCCGGAGATGCCGTTTCAACCTTGATCTTTACTACCGGTTGCACTTTCGTCTTTTCATCCGGTTTCACCTTTTGATCCCTTTCGTTGCTCACAGGTACAAGAGGTTTAATTGCCGGCGTTTCTGTTTGTGCTGGATTAAAATGCCGGAAAGAGTCGCCCAACCGGTTCAGCAGGTGAAGGTTTTCATATAGTTTCCGGATATTTTCCATGATGATATCAAATTCGATCTGCGGGATCTTATCTTCATAGGTATTGATCGCTTCAAACTGTTCGGCGATGGCTTCCAGCAACCACTGGATCTCTTCCCTGAGAATGGTTTTGTTCAATTGATTCATGATGGGGTCACCAAATCTGAATTTTCTTACTTTTGCTGTGAATTGAGCCATAAAGATAAATAAATTCCAGAGGAACCCATGCTCATTGAAAAAAACATTCCTTCCCGTGCCGGTTGGATCGAAGTGATCTGCGGATCGATGTTTTCCGGGAAGACCGAAGAATTGATCCGCCGCCTCAACAGGGCAAGGATCGCAAAGCAAAAAGTTGAGATCTTTAAGCCGGCCATGGATACACGTTACAGCGAGATCCAGATCGTGACCCATGATGCACATGCCATTCCGTCAACACCTGTTCAGTCTGCTTCACAGATCCTTCTTATGGTCAATGACGTGAATGTAGTAGGTATTGATGAAGCCCAGTTCTTTGATTCGGAGATCACTTCCGTTTGTAATATTATGGCCAATAATGGCATCCGGGTATTGGTTGCCGGCCTTGACATGGATTACATGGGAGTTCCGTTCGGGCCGATGCCATCGCTTATCGCCAGCGCTGAATACATTACAAAATTGCATGCTATCTGCATGAGTTGCGGCGACCTGGCACATTATTCCCACCGGATCGTTAAAAATGAGCAGCAGGTTCTGCTCGGGGAAAAAGATGCTTATGAACCACTTTGCAGGAAATGCTATATCGAAAGGCATAAAAACCCACCATCTCACTGATCCCGGGTAAATATTTTTCATTAATTTTGCCCGGTATATAACAAATAAAATCTTCAACTATGAAAAAAATTGCATTTCTTTCCTTTATTCTTCTTCTTATGATGAATGTATCAAGCAGCGGCCAGGGCGCTACAACCGGCCAGAAACAGGTAAAATTCGTGATCCATACCGAATTTGGAGACATGAAAGGGATTCTTTACAATGAAACCCCAAAACATCGCGACAACTTCGTGAAGTTGGCAAAATCGGGATTTTATGACGGATTGCTTTTTCACCGTGTGATCATGGGATTCATGATCCAGGGCGGTGATCCCCAATCAAAAAACGCAAAGGCAGGTCAACCGCTTGGCATGGGAGATCCGGGATATACGATCCCAGCTGAATTCAATGCTAATCTTAAACACAAAAGAGGTGCGCTGGCTGCAGCCCGTACCGAGAACCCGGAGAAAAAATCTTCCGGTTCCCAATTCTATATCGTTCAACCGGATAAAGGCGCTCATTTCCTTGATATGAATTATACGGTGTTCGGTGAAATTACCGAAGGGTTCGATGTGATCGACAAGATCGCCTCGGCACCAAAAGACCAGAGCGACCGGCCTTTGAAGGATATTAAAATGACGGTGAAGATCATTGAATAATTCAGAAGTCGGAAGTCCGAGGTCTGAGGTCTGATGATGAGATGGAGATTGGAGGATGGAGAATGGAGAAGGGAATTTGTGCCTTAACTCCGCGTCACCATAGCACCATGGCACCATGGCACCACGTAACAAGTTACCAGAGATGAAAGAACGGATCGAACAGCTGATAGAGGAGATTAATTCGTATTCTGTTTTAACTCCGGAGGATCTTGAACAATTCAGGATACATTATCAGGGCCGGAAAGGGATCCTTGCCGGGCTGTTTGAAGAATTCAAAACTGTTCCCAACGAACAAAAAAAGGAAACCGGTAAAATCCTGAACGACCTGAAAATGGCCATTCAGTCCAGGATCGATGCCTATGCCCAGGAATTCACTTCCCCTGACAAAACCTCTTCGCCCGATTTCGACCTCACCCGCCCTGTTATCTATATGGAACCCGGCCCGAGGCATCCTTTATCGATCATACGAAACCAGATCATCGGGATCTTTTCCCGCTTAGGATATACAGTTGCCGAAGACAGGGAGATCGAAGATGACTGGCACAATTTTACAGCCCTGAATTTCCCGGAAGAGCATCCTGCAAGGGATATGCAGGATACCTTCTTTATTGAAAAGAATCCTGATATCGCTTTGCGAACACATACCTCCTCGGTGCAAATCCGTATTATGGAGAAGAATCAGCCTCCCATCCGCAGCATTTTCCCCGGTAGGGTGTTCCGTAATGAAGTCATCTCCGCCAGGGCTCATTGTATTTTTCACCAGGTAGAAGGATTATCAGTGGATAAAAATGTTTCCTTCAGGGACCTCAAACAAACACTACTGTATTTCGCAAAGGAGATGTTCGGTGAAAATACGCAGATCCGGTTGCGCCCTTCTTATTTTCCGTTCACCGAACCTTCGGGAGAGATGGATGTTTCCTGCAACATCTGCGGCGGAAAAGGTTGTAACATCTGCAAATATACCGGCTGGGTGGAAATTCTCGGCTGCGGAATGGTCGATCCTGCAGTGCTCGAAAATTGCAACATCGACAGTGAAATTTATACCGGTTTCGCATTCGGCATGGGCATCGAACGCATCGCCATGTTGAAATACCAGATCAAAGACCTCCGGTTATTCTTCGAGAATGATCTCCGTTTTCTGAATCAGTTCAAGGGAGTTTTTTAAATAGCGAAATGGCGAAGTAGCGAAATAGCGAAATAATCATCAAATGAACTACTGACCAACACTTCTTTTCACTTTGTATTCCTGCATTTCTGCATTCTGAATTCCTGCATTCCTGCATTTTTAAAACCGGTTGCGCCTGAAAATCCTGAATAGCAGCCAGAACCCAAATATTCCTGCCAGAAAAAAGACGCCGGTTCCGATCCAGCGTGTGTTTTGCCATTGGGAAATGATGGAAGCGCCGATGATGAGTGATGCGATCACGATGGCAATGGAAACGCGGTTGCTCGCATGGTCGATCTGTTCTACCAGGGGGTCAAATCCTTTGAGTTCGATCATTGTTTTGAACCGCCCTTCTTTGACCTTATGAATGATCTCATTCATATCGGAAGGCAATTCTATGATCAGCCTATAGTATTCCCTTATGGATTCAAAGACTTCCTCTGCCAGCCGCTTTGGATTGTATTGTTGCTTGATCAGTTCGATGGCATAGGGTTGCATCTCCTTTGCAAAATCTATTTCGGGATAGAGTGTCACTGCTACCCGCTCGATGGTAATCAGGGCCTTTACAAGCAGGTATATGCCCGGTGGGATCCGCAAGCCGTACCGGACGATGATATCAATGGATTCATTCATGACTTTCCCAAAATCCATTTCATCGATCGACAGGTATTTATAATGAGCAAGCATATCGGCGATCTGGAATTCAAGATCTTTGAACCGTCTGAAATTCCGTTTTCCGGATAATAACAGGAGTGCTTCCGTGAGCTGATGGGCATCTCGCTTCAGGTATCCGAGCACATATTTCCCAAGGAACTGCAGATGTTCCGGCCTCACGGTTCCCATCATCCCATAATCGATGAAAGCGATGAGGTGCTTGTCTTTAATAAAAATATTGCCGGGATGAGGATCGGCATGGAAAAATCCGTGGATAAAGATCTGATCGAAAACCAGGCGTAATCCTTTCTTTGCCAGTTCCACCGGATCACTTCCTGAAGAGAGAAGTGTTTCCATCTCACTCACCTTAACGCCAACGATGAATTCCTCGACCAGGATCTTTTCGGTTGTAAACTCCTGGAACACTTTTGGGACATAAATATCCGGATCCCCTTCAAAGCAATGGCTGAACCGGATCACATTGGCTGCTTCATGACGAAAATCCAGTTCCTGGTTGATGGTCCGCCCGAATTCTTCAACAACTCCCAGCAGGTTGATCGCTTCCATTTCCGGGTTGTTCCTTTGCGACCGGGCTGCAAAATATCGCATCAGGTTCAGGTCGAGGTTGATCTTTTTATCGATTCCCGGCCGCTGGACCTTCACGCAAACATTTTCTCCATTCAGCAAGGTCGCCCGGTAAGTCTGTGCAACCGAAGCCGAGGCAAGACGTCGGGTGTCAAATTCCTTAAACAATTCTGATACGGGATGTCCCAGGCTTTTTTCGATCTCAGCGATGGCAACCTCGTCGGGCATGGGAACTGCTTCATCCTGCAGTTTTCGAAACTCTTCACGCAACTCTTCAGGAACCACATCGGGACGGTCGGCCAGGAGCTGTCCGAATTTGATGAAGGTAGGGCCCAATTCCTCCACCGCCATTCGTATCCGTTCCCATTTTGAATATTTCTCAATCCGGGCAAGACGTTTCTTTGAAACCAGCAACTTGCCCAGCCCATTCTTTGTAACCCAGTCGTTAAACCCGTATTTAACGGCGACTCCGATGATTTCCCTGGCACGCCCGATTTCACTGACCGTCGTACCGATCTTTAAAACGTTCACGGTTTTTCGAGTTTAATACAATAACACATGGAATGAAATCCACCGTAGAGACCGTTCTTCCGGAACTTCACCCGATCTTTCCCTTACCGGAATGGGACGGTTTTACTATACGGGCTTCTTTTTCACCACCTTTTTAACGGGTTTTGTTTTCACGGCCGGCTTAACGGGCGTTTTACCTGTTGCTTCCAGTTTTTTAATCCGGACCTCCAGGGCTTTATAATCTTCCTTGGTCACGAGGTTCATTTTTGCAATCGTTGCTTTCTGGAGTTCGGCGATTTGTTTTTCAAGGGACTTCTTCATTTCTTCCGATTTTTTGACCCAATGTTCAATCAGTTTTTGGGCTTCTTTCTTGTTGAGATTATTTTCCTTTGCAAACTCCTTTGCTGCTTTTTCGATTTTTTCCGTGGTGGTGAATGCATATTCCACGCCTTTGTCAAAGGCTTGTTTCAGATTTTCAAACATAATTGACCTCCTTTTTTTAACTTTTTTGTTCATATTTAATTTTGTTTTCTTTTAAGATTTTCATAAAGTGCAGCTCTATATCATTGAGTAGTGTTTCAAAATTTTTGATCTCCGCAAATTTGATCTCGTATGCCGTAAGGACATTCGGAATGTTCCGGATGGATTTTATCAGCCGGTCTTTTTGTGCTTTCCTGAACTCACCTTCCACGATCAGGAGAAAATCCACCTGTTTTATTTCGGGGGCCAGCACGAATTCCTGGCTGCGGTTGGAGACCAGGTAATAGGTATTGAAATAATCTTCATCACAGTAATAGTACAGGGAAAATTCTGTTGGATTCTTTTTGTTGGTCAGTGTGATTTTCAGATCTTCCATTTTGAGAAAATCAGATCCAAGGTGCTTATTTAACAGGAAAGAGATCCGGTAATCCTTCATATGGCAGGAAATGCCGATGAGGGTAAAAATTATCGGTTCCGGTCGGATGTCCAAAAGAATTTTCTTCGACATTGCTGGATTTCGAATATAGAACAAATGTAAGGAAATTTTGAGGGAACGTCAAGGGATATCTTGAAAAATCAACTACTGCCGGGTGTCCTGACGACAATTGATTAGTGAATGGTGAGTGGTGAAGGGTGAAGTGGGGAAGTTGACATTCTTTATTTCGCTATTTCGTTATTTCGTTATTTCGTTATTTCGTTATTTCGCTATTTATTTTATTCCAGGCTTTCTCAGCTGCATTCTGTTCAGCCCCTTTAATGGAATAGTCCTGTCCGCGGCTGAGTGGAATGTTGTCAACCAGGATCTCAATGATGTACTGTTTCTTATATCCTGAGCCGGTTTCCTCCACCACAGAAAAGATAAGTTGTTTTTTTTCTTTCTGGGCCCATTCGATCATCCGGCTTTTAAAATTCGATTCCTGGTTTACCAGATCATTGATATCAAAATAGTGTTTGATGATCTTTTCCAGTAGTATCTGCCGGGTAAAGCTGTATCCCTGGTCGAGGTACATGGCGCCAACCAGGGCTTCGAAGGCATCCCCCTGGCATGAGCGATAGATATTGTTGGAATTGGAATCGAGGCGGATGAGCTTTTCGAGACCGAGTTTCTGCGAAAGTTTGTTAAGCTGCACACGGTTGACTATTTTCGAACGCATCTCTGTGAGAAATCCTTCGTCTTTGGTAGGAAAGGTCTTGAAAAGATAATCTGCTGTGATGGCATCCAGGATGGCATCCCCGAGAAATTCCAGGCGTTCATTGTTGATCTTGGTTCCCCGCAAAGATTCTTCTCCTGCTGATTTATGCAGGAATGCCAGCCGGTACAAGAAAATATTCCGGGGATAGAACCCGAATATATTTTTTATCGCTTGGTAAAGTTGTTTATCGCGGGAAAAGAAGTAACGAACCGGTGCAGATAAGTGGAATTTCAATGCAACCCTATTCCTTGAATTTTTTGAAGATAATGGAAGCATTATGCCCGCCGAAGCCAAAGGTATTGGTCAGGGCGGTATTGATCACCCGTTGCTGGGCTTTGTTGAATGTGAAGTTCAACCGGTTGTCAATTTCCGGATCATCAGTAAAATGATTGATGGTTGGCGGAATGATGTCATTCTTCACGGCCAGGATGGCGGCAATAGATTCGATGGCGCCTGCAGCGCCCAGGAGGTGGCCGGTCATTGATTTGGTTGAATTGATGTTGATTTTGTAAGCCTGCTCCCCGAACAGGGACTGAATAGCTTTTGGTTCAACGATATCTCCCAGCGGGGTTGAAGTTCCATGAGTATTGATATGATCGATGTCGGTAATGCTCATTTCGGCATCTTCGAGGGCAGCCCGCATTGCGAGAATGGCGCCTATTCCTTCGGGATGAGGTTGGGTCATATGAAATGCATCGCCTGATAAACCGGCGCCTGCAACTTCAGCATAAATCTTTGCACCGCGGCTCAGGGCATGTTCCATTTCCTCAAAAATCACCACACCGGAACCTTCCCCGATCACAAATCCGTCACGGTCTTTATCGAAAGGACGCGACGCTGTTGCCGGGTCATCATTTCGTGTCGAGAGCGCATGCATGGCATTGAAACCGCCCACACCTGCAGGATTGAGTGCGGCTTCGGCTCCCCCGGCAACAAAGACTTCGGCTTTGTTCAACCGGATATAATTGAATGCATCAGCCAAACCATTGGCAGAAGAAGCACATGCAGAGACCGTGGCAAAATTCGGTCCCCGGAATCCATATTTAATCGAAACATGGCCGGCTGTAATATCCGAGATCATTTTCGGGATGAAGAAAGGATTGAAACGAGGAGTTCCATCCCCTTCTAAAAAATTTTTCACTTCACTGATCAGGGTATCAAGTCCGCCAATCCCGGAAGCCATGATCACTCCTACGCGGTTATGATCCAGCTTCTCCATATCGAACTCCGCATCTTTCACGGCTTCATCGGCAGCGATCAGGCCGAAATGGCAATAAATATCATATTTCCGAACTTCTTTCCTGTCAAAATAGTTCTCCGCATTAAAATTCTTAACTTCACAGGCAAATCGTGTCTTGAATTTGGAAGCATCAAACCGGGTGATCGGGCCTGCGCCGCTGACACCACTGATCAATCCTTGCCAGTATTCCTCAGTGGTATTGCCGATCGGGGTTAATGCCCCGAGACCGGTTACAACAACTCGACGTAATTTCACATGACTCAGGTTTAATGGTACATTTTAAACAGGAATCCCTCCGATTGGGAGGGATTTAATTTCTTCTCAGGAATAAGTCAACAACCCAAACCAGGTTTTCAAAAGTAAATATGAATCCTTTATTTGGTGTTGTTTTCGATGTAAGCAATCGCTTCACCGACAGTTCCGATCTTTTCAGCCTGATCATCCGGAATGGCAATATCAAATTCCTTTTCAAATTCCATGATCAGTTCTACGGTATCGAGAGAGTCAGCGCCGAGATCATTTGTGAAACTTGCTTCAGGTGTAACTTCGTTTTCGTCAACACCGAGCTTATCAACAATGATAGCTTTAACTTTTGTTGCAATGTCAGACATGGTTTTTCCTTTTTTGGTTAAACGGATTGCAAAGAAATGAATTTTATCCGTACAAACCAACAACATTTAAGATTTTTTAACATTTCGGAAAAACAATAATTTGATCTTCAAATATTTAAAAACAAGATGAATCTGGTTTGTTAATTTTTCAACCTAACATCCGGGCCTAAAAATAATCATGAAAAAAAGCTTATGCTTTCTTACTTTTGCAGGGGATAATTCACACCAGTTGAACATGATCAGGATTGCTATTTTTGCTTCCGGCAACGGCACCAACGTCCAACGGATTACGGAATATTTCCGGGAACGGTCTGCCTCCATTGCAGTTGACCTTATCCTCTCAAACAAACCGGATGCATTTGTGCTCGAAAGAGCCAGGAACCTAGGTATTTCCAGCATTATCTTTTCCCGTCAGGAATTCTATGAAAGTGACCGTATTCCTGATCTCCTGAAAGAACACGAAATCGAATATGTGATCCTGGCCGGTTTTCTCTGGCTGGTTCCGGATTCCATCCTGAAAGCTTATCCCGGCAGGATCCTTAATATTCATCCCGCCCTTTTGCCCAGATATGGAGGAAAAGGAATGTATGGGATGAAGGTCCATGAAACCGTAATCTCCAGTCATGATAAAGAATCGGGTATCACGATCCACCTTGTCAACGAATACTTTGATGAAGGGCAGATCCTTTTCCAGGCAAAATGCAGCATTGAAGAAACCGACACCCCGGGGAGCCTGGCAGAAAAAATTCATGCCCTTGAATACCGGTATTTCCCCCAGGTGATAGAAAACTTTATCCTGAAGGGAACTCCTTCATTTAGGTGATGGAATAATGACAGGGATTTTCATGGATTCTGAAAACCATTGAGATCACGCTTACGGCAAGATTGAAACAGGAAAATTATTTCAGTCTTTCCCTCAGCTTTTTCCCTTCTTCTTCAAATCCCGGTTTTCCGATCAGGGCGAACATGTTCTTTTTGTATGCCTCCACACCGGGCTGGTCGAATGGATTTACACCCAGAAGGTAGCCGCTCAGGGCACAGGCAAATTCAAAGAAATAAATCAACGCTCCCAGGGTCTCTTCATTCAATTCAGTGACCGAGATCCGGATGTTGGGAACGCCGCCGTCGACATGGGCAAGCAGAGTGCCCATTTCTGCCATGTGGTTGATCTCAGTAAGTCTTTTTCCCGCCAGGAAATTCAGACCATCAGAATCCTTCTCAAGGAAAGGTACGCGCAATTCCTTTCCTGAATTCTCAACCGACAGGATCGTCTCAAACATTAACCTGGTTCCATCCTGGATGTACTGTCCCATGGAATGAAGGTCGGTGGTAAAACTAACCCCGGCGGGGAAAATGCCCTTATTCTCTTTGCCTTCACTTTCACCATACAACTGTTTCCACCATTCGGTAAAATAATATAGGTTGGGAAGGTAGTTTACGAGGATCTCAACCGGCTTACCCGATTGATACAATGCATTGCGGATGGCTGCATACCGTATGGCGGGATTTTTTTCCGGATCGGCAGATGAAAGGCATTTCTCCCTCATTGTGTTTGCACCACCGATGAGCTTATCAATGTCAAATCCTGCAACTGCAATGGGAAGAAGCCCTACGGATGTCAGTACAGAATACCTTCCTCCAACATCATCGGGGATTATATAAGTGGAATATCCTTCTTCCACCGCTAATTTTTTTAAGGCCCCGCGATGCGCATCGGTTATTGCGATAATCCGTTCTGCAGCTTCTTTCTTTCCGTATTTTTTTTCAATGTGGGCTTTGATGATGCGAAATGCAATGGCAGGCTCTGTGGTTGTACCCGATTTTGAGATCACCGCCACACTGTAATCGTACTGTTCCAGGATCTCCATCAACCCGGCATGGTAATCTTCACTGAGATTCTCCCCGGCATAGAGGATAACCGGGTCTTGCCTGCCGGGAACAAGCGGAAGGAACGGGTGGCTAAGGCAATCGATCACTGCTCTTGCGCCAAGATAGGATCCGCCAATTCCAATGACTACGAACACGTTTGATTGGGCACGTATCTTTTCTGCATCGGATTTGATTCTCTTAAAGATTGCAGGCTCTGATTCTGCCGGTAACTTCATCCAGCCGAGGAAATCATTCCCTTTTCCGGTGCCGTTTACCAAAGCTTTATGGAGTGATTTTAATTCCGTTTCATTTTGTCTAATCCTTTCCACGCCGGTAAAGGAAATCGCTTTACTGATATCTATGTTCATCTTTATTTACTTGGTTTCTGATGGAAGACGAAAGTACTATTTTGAAGTGACTGTACAAAAAAAAAGATGTGTCCGCCGGGGGCGGACACATCTTTCAATCAATAAACAAAACATTAAATCAGATAATTCGCACAAACTCACATTAGCCAAAAAAGAATTACTGGTATTGCATTTGCTCTTTGCCATTTTCCAGTTCAGCAAAGATAGTCTGGAAATGGCGGTCATACTGTTAAGGAATATTAATTTACGTTAAAAATTGTTAAAAGCCCATTTCAAAATAATGTACTTTTGTGGGAATGAACCGCAGGATCATCATCTTTACCATCATCGTGATGACCATTGCCCTGATCGGGTTGATGGGAATACAGATCTACTGGATCAATAATGCTTCGGCCGTGAAAGAGGCTACGTTCCAGCGGACTGTTACCGACGTCCTTGCCAAGGTGGTCAATAAGATTGAAAAACTGGAAAAGCGGAAAGCATCGGAGGCGAATCCGTATGAAGGAATGCTGAATTTCAACCGCCATCTGCTCTACGAACGTTTTATCACCGAATCGCAGCTGGACTCACTTATCCTGCTTGAGTTGAACACCCGGGGTATCGACACCCGTTTTGAGTTCGGCATTTACAACCCGGAAAGGGATGTATTCCTGATCGAGAAGGATCCGGGAATGCGTAAAACCCTGATCGAAAAAGGGTCTGCTGCGCGGCTTTTTATTAGCGACATCTTCACATCGCCGGAATACCTTCTTCTCTATTTCCCGCATGAAAAACAATTCCTTCTTACCGAACTATGGGGAATGTTGCTGATCTCCATTATCCTTATCATCGTCATTGTATATTCATTTACCTATACCATTACCACCATTTTCCGCCAGAAAAAACTGTCGGAGATGAAAAATGACTTCATCAACAATATGACCCATGAATTCAAAACCCCTATTTCCACGATCTCTCTGGCATGCGAAGCATTGAGCGATCGTGACACCGTGCGGTCCTCTGAATTCACGAAAAATTACATTAACATCATCCTGGAAGAGAATAAGCGGCTGGCAACGATGGCAGAAAAGATACTGCAAACGGCGGTGATAGAGAAAGGGCAACTGAAGATGAAGCGGGAACAAATCGATCTGCATGAAGTGATCACCGATGTCATTAAGAACATCCGCATTCAGGTGGAGATCAAAGACGGTGTGATCAGGAAACAATTCAAGGCAACAAACCCGGTTCTTTTGGGCGATAAAGTACATCTTACCAACCTCATTAACAACCTCCTGGATAATGCAAACAAATATTCTCCCCGGAAACCCGTTATTACAATAAGAACCGAGAACACGTCCAACGGGATCCTTCTGACGATCGAAGACCATGGCATCGGTATCAGTAAGGGAGAACAAAAGAAAATATTTGATAAATTATACAGGGTCCCTACTGGAAACATTCAGGAGGTTAGGGGATTTGGATTGGGACTCAGTTATGTCAAGGCCATTGTAGAGGAGCATCACGGAAGGATCAGTCTTGACAGCGAAATCAATAAGGGAACCACATTCAAGGTTTTCCTGCCTTTTACAGAATGAGAATTACCGTACAAGATAACCAGGTCAATGGAAAAAAATCAGCCGCGCATTCTTCTTGCAGAAGACGACCGTAATCTCGGAAACATCCTTAAGAATTTCCTTGATGTGAAAGGGTATACAACGACACTTTGCATCAATGGCCAGGAGGCGGTTGATGCTTTTCAAAAGAAAGAATTTGATTTTTGTATCCTCGACATCATGATGCCAGCCAGGGATGGTTTTTCTGTAGCAAAAGAGATCCGTCTTTCGAATCCGAAGATCCCTATCATGTTTCTCACGGCTAAAGCATTGCAGGAAGACAAGCTGAAAGGTTTTGAAACCGGCGCCGATGATTATATGACCAAACCTTTCAGCATGGAGGAACTGCTGATGCGCTTGCAGGCGATCCTTCGCAGGACGGAAGATTCGGGCCGGAATGCGGAAAACGAGAACACCTACCAGATTGGCAGGTATACATTCGATTTCAACCGCCAGGTTTTATCCATCAAAGGAAAAGAAAAGAGACTCACCTCCAAGGAAGCCGGACTCCTGCGTTTATTGTGCAGCAATGCTAATGAAACGCTTGAACGCAGCACGGCACTGAATAAGATCTGGAGCGATGACAGCTATTTCAATGCCCGCAGCATGGATGTTTATATCGTCAAACTCAGGAAGTACCTGAAAGAAGATCCTTCCGTGGAGCTGATCAATGTTCACGGGATCGGGTTCAAGCTCGTCATGAACAGATAAGGTAAAATGGCAAGGCTTTATATTGTACCAACGCCCATCGGGAACCTTGAAGACATTACATTCCGGGCTATCCGTATCCTGAAGGAAGCGGAACTGGTGCTGGCTGAAGACACACGGAAAACCCTGATCCTCCTGAAACATTATGGAATAGAGAATAAATTGTCATCGCATCATGCCTTCAATGAACATAAATCGGTTCATGCGGTCATTGAGAGGCTGAAGGGAGGATGCACGATTGCACTGGTAAGTGATGCCGGAACACCCGGCATTTCCGACCCGGGGTTTCTGCTGGTACGGGAATGCCTTAAAGAAAATATTATGGTCGAATGCCTTCCCGGGCCAACGGCACTGATACCGGCATTGGTGAATTCAGGCCTGCCTTGTGACCGTTTTGTTTTTGAAGGATTCCTTCCGCATAAAAAGGGACGCCAGACGAGATTGTTTAAACTGGCAGAAGAAGAGAGCACCCTGGTGTTCTATGAATCCCCTCATCGCCTGGTAAAGACATTGGAACAGTTTGCGGGTGTTTTTGGCCCCGGTCGGCTCGCTTGCGTATCACGGGAGTTGTCGAAGATCCATGAAGAAAATGCAAGGGGAACATTGGAAGAACTGGTAAAACATTTCAGGGATAAAACCGTTAAAGGGGAGATCGTAATCGTGGTCGAAGGTAAGAAGTAGAAACCCACTTAATTTTTTTCTTATGTGTGGTCGTTATTCCTTTATCCTGGAAGATGAAATGATAAAAGAACGGTTTGGCGTGACGGTAAGAAGCGCGATTTACAAAGCCCGTTACAATTGCGCTCCTACCCAGAAACTTGCCGTCATTTCAAATGAAAATCCTGGTGAACTGAGTCTGTTCCGCTGGGGACTCATTCCCTTCTGGGAAAAAGATATCTCTATCGGGAATAAGCTCATCAATGCCAAGTCGGAAACCATCCTGGAAAAACCTTCTTTTAAAAATTCCTTTAAGAGTAAAAGATGCCTGGTGCTCAGCGATGGTTTTTTTGAATGGAAAAAGGGGATCGTGAAAACGCCTTTCCGGATTATACGAAGAGATCGTTCGGCTTTTGCCATGGCGGGGATCTGGGACAAATGGACCAACCCGGAAGGAGAGGAAATCCGGTCGTTTGCCATCCTCACAACAATTTCGAATTCATTGATGCAAAAAATTCACGACCGCATGCCGGTCATCCTTGACAGGGAAACAGAAAAGAAATGGATTGAAAACTCACCTCACGAAGCGTTGATTGAATTGATGAAACCCTGTGCAGCCTCCTCCCTCCTTGCCTACCCGGTTTCCACATTGGTAAATTCACCCCGATATGATTCACCGGAGATCCTGGAACCGGTTGGAGATCCGCTCGATTAATCTATCATAAGGTTACAACCTCGCAGATCGCTGAAGTCGAACCTTCCCAGAACTTCGAAGGTGCCGTCACTGTTTATTTTTCCAAGATCCTGAAGGGCGAGGAAGGAACAGGAATTGAAATTGGCAAGATCGATGATATTGATACCACCGGTCTTCCCGTCAGGAAGCAGGCTGAGGGGATCATTCGGGTCGCGCACCAGCATTTTCATCCAGGGCGGTGTCTTGAAATGCCCGTTTTCTTTTGCATAGGCCTGGGAAAGCAGTTCAGTCATCCCATATTCCGAATGAATGTTTTTGCACCGGAACCGTTCTGAAAGAAAGGCATGTAACTCCTCCCGGATCATTTCTTTTCTTTTACCCTTCATCCCACCGGTTTCCATGATGATGGCGCCGGGTAATGCCAGGGGAAACTTCTCCGCAAAATCGATCAGGGCATAGCTCAACCCGATCAGGAGTGATCGAGTTCCGGAAGATTCATGTTCTTCCAGCAGCTTTGCCAGGATTTCCGGGCGATCAAGATAAAAGCCAGAAACTTCTGAACTGCTTTTCAGGATCCATTTGCTGATCATGTAGAGAAGGGAGGAATCAGGATTCAGTTGCGGGTCAGGGGTCAGTGCGAAAATAGTATATGCTTCAAGCGATCCGTAAAATCCCTCAAACCCTTTCACTATGGATTCATCATAAACCGAAAGGTCCAGGATGTTGTGACGGCTTCGTATCATACTGGTGGTCCCGCTGCTCAGGAAACTCTTTTCGGGTAATGAAATTCCTGAAACCACCGGATGTGTCTTGAAGAATGATACCGGCAGGAAAGGGATCTGTGAATAATGGGTCATGTTTCCAGGAGCAAATTCAAGGGCATCGGCATATTTTCTGTAAATTTCATTCCTGTCGTATTGAAAATGAAAAATATCCAGGGCCGCAGCATTGAAATCACCTTCATCTAATTGTCCGAATATCCTGTTTTTGAAATCCATTTTTCTTTTTACTGACCTGATCCTGACCGAAAAAATCGTACTTTTATAGCCGGAATCAGATTTGAATTTCTGCAAAGGTAAGATTTCGGGAAGAGAATTTCTTGAACAGGGTCAACCATGAAAAAGCAGCCTTTCTTCTATCTTTTCTTTATTGGAGCAATCCTCGCAGTTTTCAGCGGGTGCATGAAGAAGCAGAGTTTTCCAGATACCCCCGTAATTTCCTTCCTCAGTTTTGAAACATTTGTCGATACAGCCCAGGTTGTGAGAATGGGCATTCTGACAATCTCTTACCAGGATGGAAACGGGGATATCGGTTTGAACCCATCTGACACCTTCGCTCCCTATCAGCGGAACGGTCTTTATTATTACAATTATGTTATCAATTATTTTGAAAAGCAGAACGGCGTTTTCAAACAGGTTGACCTGGCGATCCCTTTCAGCCTGAGAATCCCGGTATTAACTCCCAATGACCCCAACAAAGCGATCAAGGGGTTTATTGCCGATACCATGGACCTCTATCCTCCGCCCATCCATGACACTATCAAATTCGAAGCATTTATCTACGATCTTGCTCTACACAAAAGCAACGTGATCACCACGCCTGAAATCATCCTTAGGAGGAAGTAGAGTAGATGGAACGTGTTTACGCAAACAGGAAATTTATTGTAATCGGGCTTTTTCTCCTGATCGGGTTGGTATTTGTAATCCGGTTGTTTTTTATCCAGGTTCTGGCTGATAAGTATGTGCTTTCAGCCAACAACAATGTGCTTCGCTACATTACGCAGTACCCTGCAAGGGGCCTGGTCTACGACCGTTATGGTAAGTTGCTTGTTTACAATGAAGCTGCCTACGACCTGATGGTCATTCCGAAACAGGTTAAAAATACCGATACTGCCGAGTTGTGCCGGTTACTCGAGATCGAAAAGAAAGACTTTGTTGACAGGCTGGAAAAAGCACGGAATTATTCACCTTATCGTCCATCCATTTTTGAGTCTCAGATAACCCGCGAAAATTACGGTTACCTCGAAGAAAAGATGTTCCGTTTCCCGGGATTTTTTGTTCAATCGCGTACGCTTCGTAAATATACTTACCCGATTGCTGCTCATACCTTCGGATACATAGGAGAAGTCGGCCCCGAGGTCATTGATTACAACTCCTATTATAAATCCGGGGATTACATCGGAATCAGCGGGGTTGAAAAATCCTATGAAGAGGTGCTCCGGGGAAAAAAAGGGATGAAGATCCGTGTTGTGGATGTGCTGAACCGCGACAAAGGCAGCTTCCAGAGGGGAAAATACGATACGATTGCCTATGCCGGCACCGACCTTTATTCCTCGCTCGATGCCGATCTGCAAGCCTATGGAGAGCAGCTTATGGCCGGGAAAAAAGGAAGCATCGTAGCCCTTGAACCTTCCACCGGGGAGATCCTTTGCATGATTACCAGTCCTTCATATGATCCGAACCTCCTGGTCGGAAGAATCCGGAGAACAAACTATACCAAGCTTCTCGAAGATTCTGTCATGGTTCCTCTTTTCGACCGGGCCCTGATGGCCAGCTATCCGCCGGGATCGACATTCAAGCTGGTGGATGCCCTGGTCGGGCAGCAGGTTGGAGTCCTGACACCGGATACACGTTACAGTTGTCCGGGTGGATTTGCGCTGGGAAACGGCAAGAAAGTCGCCTGTCACAACCATTTTTCCCCGCTTGACCTGCGTCAATCTATCCAGCATTCCTGCAACACGTATTATTGCCGTGTATTCAAATCGATCATTGACAAACGGCCTTTCACTACAACCCGTGATGGCTATGAAATATGGAGAAACCTGGTGATGAGTTTCGGCTTCGGGCATAAATTCGGTATTGACCTTCCTGGTGAACTGAACGGAAACATTCCTTCCTCCAATTATTACGACCGGTACCATGGAAAAAACCGCTGGACCTCGATGGCGATCATCTCCCTGGGCATCGGCCAGGGTGAGATCGGGATTACACCGCTACAGCTGGCCAACCTTGCAGCCCTTATCTCCAACCGGGGATTCTATTATACCCCGCATATCGTAAAAGCGATCGGAAAAAAAGACAACCTGAACAAGACATTTCAGGAAAAGCATTTTTGTGGCGTCGATCCGCAATATTTTCCCATCGTAGTTGAAGCCATGCACGATGTAATGGAGGCAGGAGGTACAGGATTTGCGTCGAGGGTCGATGGCATAGAGATCTGTGGAAAGACTGGAACTGCACAAAATCCGCACGGGAAAAATCATTCCATTTTCATCGCATTTGCACCGAAAGACCAACCCAGGATCGCCGTGGCCGTAGTAATCGAAAACGCGGGATTTGGAGCAACCTATGCCGCTCCCATGGCGACCCTGATGATCGAAAAATACATCAACAGGGAAATCAAGCGAAAGAATGTCGAACAAAGCATGATCACCGGGAACCTGTTACACCAGGAAAAAGTCATTGACCAATGAGAGAACGCCGGGGCGTATTTGAACACATCGACTGGTGGTTAGTTATCATCTTCCTGCTGCTCGTGACCATGGGATGGATCAATATCTATGCAGCCGTTTATGACGAGAACCACGGCAGCATCGTTGACATGCACGTGAAATACGGGAAACAGCTGGCCTGGATCCTTGCTGCATTATTTCTTGGATTGATCGTCCTTCTGATCGATGGAAAATTTTTCTCCCAGTTTGCTTACCTGATCTATATTTTATGCATTCTGTTACTGATCGCCGTTATTTTTATGGGGAAAGAGATTTCTGGTTCAAAATCCTGGTTTCAGTTTGCCGGCATTGCATTGCAACCCGGTGAGTTTGCCAAGGTGGGAGTAGCCCTGGCGCTGGCAAAATTTCTGAGCAAGATTGAAACGGATATCCGGAAACGAAAAGATTTATTTACCGCTATCGGCCTCATCCTCTTTCCATCGCTTCTCGTTTTCCTGGAACACGATACCGGATCAGCCATCGTTTTCTTTTCTTTTATCTTTGTCCTTTACCGGGCAGGATTATCGGAAAAATTAGTCATCGCTTTTGTCCTGGTTCCATTGCTGGCAATCTTTTCCCTGTTGATCAATAAATTCATTATCCTCGGTTTACTGCTTATCATAGCACTGTTTTTCTTTCTTTATTCAAAACGAAAGATCCGGAACATCTTTCTTATTTCCCTTATCTATCTTGCATCTGCAGGTTTTGTTTTTTCGGTGGATTTTGCCGTCAACCACATACTGGAGCCTCACCAGCGGGTGCGTGTGAATGTACTGATCGGTAAGGATATTGACCTGAAAGGAGCCGGCTATAATGTGAATCAGTCTCTCATTGCCATTGGTTCGGGAGGTGCCTGGGGAAAAGGATTCCTGCATGGTACCCAAACTAAGTATAATTTTGTTCCGGAACAAAGTACCGATTTCATCTTCTGCACCGTCGGGGAAGAATGGGGTTTCGCAGGCAGTTTTGTCGTAATAGGACTCTTCATCGCTTTACTTATCCGGATTATCTTTGTAGCAGAAAGACAGCGGTCCAGGTTCAGCCGGTTTTATGGTTATGGCGTCGCTTCCATTATTTTCTTCCATTCCACGATAAACATTGGGATGACGCTCGGCCTGATCCCGGTGATCGGCATTCCACTGCCGTTCTTCAGTTACGGTGGATCTTCACTCTGGGCTTTCACGCTCATGTTGTTTATTTTTATCCGCCAGGATTCTTACCGGTATGAATTGCTGTAATGATCCTATACTGCCTGACATTAAAATAAATCGCTTCGCAACCCGTTAAGATATATTAAAAAAGATAGTTTTATTGATTTGTAGACGGATCCTTCATTTTATAAAGAGATTTCTTTAATTCATCTCGGGTTTTTATTGATGCGATTTTTTATAGCTGTCTCCTTATTTTTTTCCTTCCTTCTTCAGGGAACGTTTTCCCATTCTCAAACCGTATCGGATACCTTGAACATAGCAAAACAGTTGAGGGCAAAAGGGAAAATTCACAAATCCTTTTCCCTTCTGAAAAAGACCTATGCAAATCATCCTAATGATCTGAATGTGGCCTGGTTGACGGCTCAAACTGCCTTTTGGGCCAACCGGATCGGGAAATCAAAACACCTGTATGAAAAAGCAATAAAATCGAATCCAAAAAACTTGTATCTTCAGCTGGATTACGCTAAGATTCTCGTGAACTGCGATGAATTTGAAAAAGCCGGACATCTTCTGAAAGTATACCTGGCTTATGATTCCACCAATTCACAGGCCCTGACAGCTCTCGCAAAAATATTTTTTTGGAGGTGCAGGTATCAGGATGCCTCTTTGCTGGTAACCAAATCCCTGAAGCAAGATCCGAAGTATCAGGATGCCTTTTCTCTTTACAAAGAGATTGCCCTTGCCCGTTCTCCTTACCTGAAATTCGGTGCAGGATATGGTACGGATGACCAACCCATGCAAACGGTATCAATAATGCTGGGAGGCGGTTTATATTTTAATGCGCTTTCAGCCTTACGTTTCACTTTCCAGGCTCCTTTTATGATCCGGGATGGAAAAACTGCCAATGCGTTTATTTTCCAAGCCGGAAATACATCTTTTATCAGTAAGGCGAACCTGACCATCAATGTAGATGCCGGAGTGATGAGATTCCCTTATAAGAGCAGCTATACATGGACCGGGAACCTGTCTATCGACAAAATCTTTCTGCGGCATCTGGTCTTATCCGTTTCTGCTCAAAAAATTCCCTATTTTGCGACCCGCACCAGTGTTGACACGATAGTGATTCAAAACCACTTGGCCGGATCGGTTGGCTGGAATGACCAGAACAGTTGGAATGGGCAAGCTGCCGTTGAAGCGTCTACCTATCCGATGGATCACGATCTTACCTATACAGGGTATGCATGGGTATTCGTGCCCCCGGTGAAATTTTCCGTTTTTCAGTTTCGGTTCGGATATGGTTACAATTACAGTAATTCAAAGAAAAATCGGTTTGTTTCAGAGAAATCTTTATCTGAGATCATTTCCAATTACGATGCAAATACAAAAATTGCAGGCATCTACAATCCCTATTATACTCCAAACGATCAGCAGATTCATTCGTTTCTTTTGGCGATAACCGGCCATCTTTTGAAATGGATGGATTTTTCGATCAATGCAAATGCCGGATTCTACGCAACCACACAAGCCCCCTATCTTTACCTCGATAAAGACGAAACAAATAACACGATTCTTAAAACAGGTTTTGCAACTACCCGTTTTTACCCTTTAACTGTTCATTTACAGGTATTGATGAAAGTATCAGAGCAGATCCATTTGCAGGTGGAGTATACCTATATGAGTACCTATTTTTATACCAGCCATTATGCCGGTATCGGCTTGAATATTCGTTTCCCGAATGAAAAGAAAACTTAGTAAAGATCTCTGGAGACACCGTGAAGCTTCTTCTGTCAGGACCCGGGAAAAATTTGTCCTGCTGATCCTGGTTCTTGCCGGCATTATCAGTATTTTTCAGTTTGCCGATTGGTGGTTTCACAAAGAGCATATCGGGAACATCTGGTTATTTATTTTGCTAAGCCTCATATTCTGGTATGGGATCAGCCGCCTGATTTTAATCTGGGGCAATTACCTATGGATACGAAAACCGTTACCGGTAGCTGCACCCGGCGGGTTGAGTGTAGCCATTTTCACGACAAGTTCCCCCGGGGAACCCTTATCCATGTTCGAAAAAACACTGGAAGCATGCCGCAATATCACTTATCCGCATACCACCTATCTGCTGGATGACACGCAGGATCCGGAATTTCGAAAAGTCGCGGAGAGAACTGGGGCAGTCTGGCTGGAACTTGTCGGGTTACCCGGAGCAAAAGCCGGAAAAGTAAACAAAGCGCTTCAGCTTACACATGAAGATTTCATTCTGATCCTCGATCCGGATCATATCCCATTCCCGGAATTTCTGAACCATACCCTGGGTTTTTTTAAAGATGAACGAGTGGGGTTTGTTCAGGTTTCACAAGCCTATTACAACCAGTACCGGTCGTTTACCGCAAAAGGAGCAGCCGAACAAACCTATACGTTTTACGGGCCCACACAGATGGGATTGTATGGAATGGGCTCGGCTGTAGCCATCGGCGCGAATTGTACATTCCGGCGAAAAGCCCTGGAGAGCATTGGGGGTCATGGCATCGGGCTGGCCGAGGACCTGATCACATCGATCCGTTTGCATGCGGCCGGATGGAAATCGATCTACAACCCGGTGGTGGTAAGCCGCGGATTGGTGCCGGAGGATTTTGGTTCCTTCTGCAAACAGCAATTAAAATGGTCACGCGGGGTGTTTGAAGTCACCTTCGTAGAAATCCCGAAATTGTTTCGTAAACTGACCAACTGGCAAAAACTCTCTTATCTTACCATCGGGTCTTATTACTTAGTTGGCGTCACCTTTTTTTTCTTTACCCTCATTCCCTTTTATTTTTTCTTGACCGGGATCCTTCCCGCTCATATGTCGTTTGTCGACTTCCTTATTCACGGGTCATCTGTTGCATTTATTGCAATCCTGATTTATCTTTATGTTCAGAAATGGATGGTGCACCCGGAAACAGAACGGGGATTACATTGGCGTGGTATGATCCTTAAGTATGCCAGCTGGCCGGTATTTTTCCTGGGATTCTTACTGGCGGTTGTAAATGCAGAGATCCCATATATTCCTACGGCAAAGAAAGCCGTGACAGGATATTTTACCCCGTTCGCCCGTCCGCTGGTTATCCATGTCCTGTTTTTTATCCTCGCACTGGTAGCGGTATATATCCAGCGGAGGTTTTATGTTCCTGAAAGTGAATTGATCCTTTCGGCTGAAAAAACCTGGGGAATGATGGGGTTTGCTTTTATCGCCTGTATATTATCGTTCGGGGGGATTCTGGCAGCATGGGAAGCGCAACACCTGAAGGCCGAAGATCCCTGGAAAAAAGTCGATTTAAACAAAATTAACAAGTAATCTGATGACAAAACGATCACACCGGATCTTTTATACGCTTGCTGCTCTTTTACTTGGGATAGGGATCATACTGGTGATCTCATTTGCAGGGAGTAAATCACGCGGACCGCTGGAAAACTTATTTTTTCATGCAGGGGCTACAGTTAACAAGGTCGAACAAAATCTCATCCTTGAGAATCGCAAACACAAGCGGATTGATCAACTCAGATGGTTCAAGGTATTTCGATCAAATCCTGCCCTGCTCAGGAATCCCACGGTGATTCTTTTTGGGGCTTACGATAATAAAATCAGTGAATCATTTGAAAGCATCATTTCAATGGAAGATTCCCTGCATACGACATTTCCGCTTATTCACCTCTATACTGCCTGGGGAAGCAAGCCTGAAGAACAATTCCCCAAATTACAGGTTGACGCGATCTATGAAATGGGATCCATACCGGTGATTACCTGGGAACCCTGGCTTACGGATTTTGATGCTGAAAGTTTTCCTCATCTCAGGAAAGTGGAAAACCGGGATAAAGGAGGAATGGCAGATGTGGCAAAAGGGGAATATGATACTTATATTCAAAATTGGGCGGATGATGCCAGGTCGACAGGACGTCCGATTTTTGTCAGGCTGGGCCATGAGATGAACGACCCTTACCGTTATCCCTGGGGGCCACATAACAATTCAGCAAAGAATTTTATTGCAGCCTGGCGCCATGTTCATCACTTGTTTGTCGGAGCCGGAGCCACCAATGTGATCTGGATCTGGTCACCTCATCCTGCTTATGGGTATTTTGATGCATTCTACCCGGGAGACGAGTTTGTTGATTTTGTCGGGGTCGGTACACTTAATTATGGGAATGTTGCACAATGGTCGAAATGGTGGACATTCAAAGAGATCTTCGGGAAGTATTATGCAGAACTGGCAGCCTTTAAAAAACCGATCATGTTAACCGAGTTGGGTTGCCTGGCAGCAGGAGGAGACCGGAATAAATGGTTTGAAGAAGCATTCTCACAACTTCCTGTGAATTATCCCGCGGTTAAATCCATCCTCTTTTTTCACTATTCAGAAGATAAAACGACTACCCAGCAAACCTTGAACTGGTATTTCAAAGATGATCATTCTACTACCCGGACCATTATTAATGAAATCAAAAAATGGCCTTCCTGGGTAAAACCTAAATTGTGATATGGTTTGCAAGATTTTTTGCATCTTCAGAAATAACCATGAAATCAGAACCTGTTTCAGTAGTGATACCTGCAGCCGGAAATTCGGGCCGGATGGGTTCCGATAAGGCACTTCTGGAATTACCCGGGGGCATCAACTTTGCAAATCACCTGTTGAATAGTTACAGGATGTATGGCGCTGAACCAATCATTCTGGTTATTAATGATAATCTTGACCTTTCGAACCTACAGGCAGGACCCTGGATTATAGTGATAAATAAACACGTTGACCGGGGTCGTTCCTATTCTGTCAAACTGGGGATCGACAGGGTTCCCGGTAAACAGGGATGTTTCATCCAGAATATTGATAATCCTTATGCCGATAAGACGCTTCTCAAAATGATGCATTGTGCTTTGAGGGCGGACGGATATGTGGTTCCGGTATATGACGGAAAAGGAGGCCACCCGGTTTTACTGGGAAGCCGGATCGTTGATCATATTCGTGCACTGAATGAAGGAGTCGATTTCAGGGATTTTCTCAAAAGGTTTTTACGGATTGAAGTTCCTTATCACGGAGAAGGGATCCTTTGGAATATCAATACTCCCGGGGATTATGACAGATTTATGAAATCCTGTTGACCTCCAATTCATTCAGGATCTCTTCATATTTGAGGATCACCGCTTCAATGGGATCTTTTGCGATATCGAAAACAAAAACATTTCCTGTATTCCATTTCCGGGCCGCTTTTTCCACGAGGCTCTTTCGCACCACCCAGAGCTGGGTCAGTTGACCGGATTGACACAAGCGGGCAATGCTTTCTGCCCAACCCTGGGTTTTCATTTCCATCGGGCCTACCTCATCGATTACAACCAATTGAATTTCTTCCAGGTTATTCAATGCGATTAATTCATTGCCTTCTGCTAATGCTGTCCGGCTGAAATAATAATGACCATACTGAATCCGGTTTTCATGAGGGGTATCCCTGCATAATTCAAACTGCCGTGAATTCCGTATATCCAGAAGATCGAACCCGGTACGCTTGTCATTTTCGTGGATACCGATGGCTAAAAATCCTCCCACCCTGTATCCTTTTTCTTTCAGCACTTTTACCAGGTTCAGGGTATACGTCGTTTTCCCCTGGCCGATCTCTCCGGTGATGATCAATACGGACAGCCTTTTTTTATGGTCTTTCTCAAACTGTTGTAGTAAGGTTTCAGCTTGTTTTAATACCGTTGAAAAAGAGAAATTTGACCTTTTAAGGTTTTCTTTCGATTTTGGCAGTGAAGCGATGATTCCCGGTAAAGCTGAAAATGCAAGTCCCAGCGATGGATAAACATTTGCAAATCCTTTTTTTGATAGTAATGATTTGATCAAAGGGTTTTTTAATTCGATGCTGATAGCAGCAAACCCTATAATGATTAGGATGGCCCGGAAGATCATTTTTAAGCCGATAATCAGCCCGTCGATGCTGAAAAAATTATGATTTGCAATGCCATTCCAAAGAAATGCTGCCGCGAGGGTGATCAGGATAAATTGTATCCAGATTGAGATCTTTTTTAACCGATGGAATGAATTTCTGTATTGGAAGATGCAGAATCCGATATAAGCAGTTGCGCATAGTACCGACAGGAGAATTAGATCAACGTTCAACAAGAACAAGCACAGAATCATTGCACACACATTCAACGCCAGGTAAAGAAATGAATAGTGCTGAACCGTTGATTGGGAAAATAACGGTTCCTGCAGTTGCAAGGATATTTCGGGCGGAGAATGGATAGAATGCCGATTTTTAAGGTAGTTGCTTCCTGATCTTTTTCCCAATATCGCCGCCAATGCACCTGCCATGAAATAGAGGCTTGCAACTCCAAGTATCAGGTAAACCGGGCTTAAAAGAGTTATATTGAGTTGTTTTATGCAAAACCGGTAAAGGGCATCCAGGATGTTGACAAAATTAAAACCATACATAATAAGGAGATTCACCACTTTCTGGATCAGGGTACTCAGCACGGCAAGTCCTCCGCCGGTAATGTATCCGGCCAGGTTTTTCCCCAGCAGAAAAATCGACAATTCCAGGAGCAGCGCCTCGGATAGTATACCGATCATAGGGCCCAGGATGATAGCGCTTGGAGAGATCGATTTCATCAGGGCACAGATCAATCCGGCACGCCAGATCAGGCCATTTTCTTTCCATACCTGGAAAAAGGAAACCAAAAGATAAATACCTGCAAAGGACAGGATCGTCCCGGAAAACGGAATGGAAAGATTGTGTAAAAAACTGCCCACAATAATTTCGACGGATGCCCATAGACTGCCGGCTACAGCTGCTTTCAGCCAGATTGATTTCAGCGGTGTAAAGGGTATTTCCTGCATTAACAGATCGATTCGGCCCAGTTCATTAATACGGTAAAATTATTGTTTTATCTCTTCAGATCACCAAATGGTCGCTTTATAGTCTGCTTTATTTGCGTAATTTTACCTTCGTTGAAATTTTCTGTTAAACCGTTGTCCCATGGAAAGTATTTTTTCAAAGGCCGAAGAAATTAAAAACGGGCAAAAACGTGCTGCCATCTGCATCATCGTTGACACAACAGGATCAACCCCGCGAAAACAGGGATCCAAGATGATCGTTTACGCCGATGGCAGCATTTTCGGGAGTATCGGCGGGGGCAGCGTGGAGAAGGAGGTCACGGAAAAAGCCGTGGAACTGATCGCATCCGGCCAGCCGGCAAAATTCACGTTCAACCTGGAAGAGGACCTGGCGATGCATTGTGGTGGAACAATGGAAGTTTACATCGAACCCATCAATCCATCCCAGAAATTGTACATTTTTGGAGCAGGCCATATCGGAAAGGCTGTTGCCCTTTTTGCCCGGGAACTTGATTTTTCGATTACCGTTTTTGATCCAAGGGAAAATATTTTCCGGGATCCTGTTTTCACAGGCTGTACCTGCATCAACAACGATTATTTTTCTTCGATTGAAGAAGCATCCTTCGATGAAAATACCTACTGTGTCATTGTCACGCCAAAACATTTATACGATGAGGATATTCTCGCTAAACTTTCGAAAAAATCACATGCATACATCGGGATGATAGGAAGCAGCAGGAAAATTGAACTGCTGAAAAAACGATTCCTGGAGGAAAAGATCATGAGCCGGGAGGAACTGGAAAAAATCGACATGCCTATCGGGATCAGGTTCCTGGCCAATACACCTCAGGAGATAGCCATTAGTATCCTCGCAAAACTGATTGATGTGAGAAATTCGTTGATCAACAGCAACAGTTAAAACCGTTACCATGCAACATACTGTCAGATTTGTACTTGATGACAAAATTGTTGAAATCGATTTTTCGAAGGCCGGGCTGAAACCTTCCATGACGCTGCTGAATTATCTTCGGTCGGGGCCATTACATAAAGGCGTAAAAGAGGGTTGCGCGGAAGGTGATTGTGGTGCCTGCACCATCGTGGTTGCAGAACCCGGGAACAAAGGCAAGCTTATATATAAGGCGCTTGATTCCTGCCTGGTATTCCTTCCAATGATTCACGGGAAACAGATTATTACTATTGAGAACCTTGCCCTTTCAGGGAAAAACGGAAACATCCTTCATCCTGTTCAGCAGATGATGGTCGAAACAAACGGTACGCAATGCGGATATTGTTCTCCAGGGATCGTTATGTCGCTCTTCGCCCTTTTTAAAAATCACAACAATCCTACGCGGGAAATCATTGAAGACACCCTGACCGGGAATCTCTGCAGGTGCACAGGATATGAGCCTATCCTCGAAGCAGCCAGGAAAGCATGCACGGACGGGAAAGATCATTTTTCCGGAAAAGAAAAGAAGATCCTTTCGATGCTGAATGAGATCACCTCCGGCAGAGAGACATTGCAAATACAAACAGAAAGACAGACCTATTATAAACCATTCACACTGGCCGAAGCCTTAAGGTTAAGAAAGGAAAACCCGGAAGCAGTCTTGATCAGCGGATCGACGGATGTAGCTTTACGGCAAACGAAAAAGAGGGAATTTCTTACCGTGATCCTTGATCTATCAGCCATCGACGAACTGAAAACATTCAGTGAAACCAGTGATGATTTTATATTCGGCGCCGGGTTGACCCTTGAGCAGGTGAAGCAGATCACTGCAAACCGGATCCCTTCACTCAATAAAATACTTAAGGTTTTCGGTTCGCTCCAGATTCGCAACATTGCAACGATCGGTGGAAATATAGGATCTGCATCTCCTATCGGTGATACACTCCCGATGCTGTTTGCGCATAGGGCAGGAATAAAAGTGTGTTCTCCGGATTCGGAAAGGATTATCAACATTGAAGATTTCATCACAGGGTACCGGCAAACAGACCTGAGAAATGACGAACTGATCACGGAAGTCATCGTTCCGAAAACCCCATACGGAGTTACCATCGGGTCTTACAAGGTTTCAAAACGGAAAGACCTTGACATTTCCACTGTCGCCGGGGCATTCAGACTGAAAACCCAGAAAAGTACGGTTACAGAAATTATGCTTGTATTTGGAGGGATGGCTGCAACAACAAAGCGCGCCCTGAAAACAGAAAAATACCTGGAAGGGAAAGAATGGACAAGAAAAACGATAGAAGAAGCTATGAACGTCCTCTCCGGAGAATTCACTCCACTCTCAGATGCCAGGGCCGGAGCGGAGTTCCGGAAAACGGTTGCAGCGAATTTATTGTTGAAATTTTACTTAGAAACAAATTGATGCCGACCGACAGACCGCACGACAGCGCCAGGAAACATGTAACGGGTGAATCCGTTTTCATCAACGACATCCCGGTTAACGACCAGCTACTCCTTGGTAAGGTATTGTTCAGCCCGCATGCACACGCAAGGATCCTTCACATCGATTGCTCGGAAGCGATGAAAATTAATGGCGTGAAATCTATTCTTACCGCAGCGGATATTCCAGGGGAAAACCAGATGGGCCCGGTGATTCATGACGAACCTTGTCTTGCTGAAAAAGAAGTTACCTTCATTGGACAGGCCATTGCGTTGATCGGTGCCGAAAACGAAGAAGCTGCTATTGCGGCAGCCAGGCTGATCCGGGTTGACTATGAACCGCTCGAGGCCATCCTTGATCTTGAAACAGCGATGGCGAAAAACCATTGTATTGATTCCGAAAGGACGATCGAGAGAGGAAATGCAGATGCAGCACTGAAAGCGGCTCCTTATAAGTTCGATGGAACATTGAAGACCGGTGCGCAGGAACACTGGTATCTGGAAACACAGACATCATTGGCTATTCCCGGTGAAGGGAAGGAAATGAACCTCTTTGCTTCCAGCCAGAACCCGGCAGAAACACAAGCCATCGTGGCGGAAGTACTGGGG
>Ga0224524_1000114_pt1 | contig 33980 bp, 36 predicted proteins | sample CFST75metaG_FD_179895 | JGI IMG/M metagenome (GOLD analysis project Ga0224524, IMG submission 179895) | Peat soil microbial communities from Stordalen Mire, Sweden - C.F.S.T75 | ecosystem: Environmental > Terrestrial > Soil > Wetlands > Peat | place: Sweden: Norrbotten County, Stordalen Mire... | reverse complement strand
AGCTATTAGAGATTCTAATAGAATCAAGGAATACTTGATAGAATAATATGAGCTATTAGAGATTCTAATAAAATCAAGGAATACTAGATGGAATAATTAAGCTATTAGAGATTCTAATAGAATTCAAGGAATACTAGATAGAATAATATAAGCTATTAGAGATTCTAATAGAATCAAGGAATACTAGATGGAATAATTAAGCTATTAGAGATTCTAATAGAATCAAGGAATACTAGATAGAATAATTGAGCTATTAGAAATTCTAATAGAATTCAAGGAATACTAGATAGAATAATATAAGCTATTAGAGATTCTAATAGATTCAAGGAATACTAGATAGAATAATATAAGCTATTAGAGATTCTAATAGAATCAAGGAATACTTGATAGAATAATATGAGCTATTAGAGATTCTAATAGAATCAAGGAATACTTGATAGAATAATATGAGCTATTAGAGATTCTAATAAAATCAAGGAATACTAGATGGAATAATTAAGCTATTAGAGATTCTAATAGAATTCAAGGAATACTAGATAGAATAATATAAGCTATTAGAGATTCTAATAGAATCAAGGAATACTAGATGGAATAATTAAGCTATTAGAGATTCTAATAAAATCAAGGAATACTAGATGGAATAATTAAGCTATTAGAAATTCTAATAGAATTCAAGGAATACTAGATAGAATAATATAAGCTATTAGAGATTCTAATAGAATCAAGGAATACTTGATAGAATAATATGAGCTATTAGAGATTCTAATAGAATCAAGGAATACTAGATGGAATAATTAAGCTATTAGAGATTCTAATAAAATCAAGGAATACTAGATAGAATAATTGAGCTATTAGAAATTCTAATAGAATTCAAGGAATACTAGATAGAATAATATAAGCTATTAGAGATTCTAATAGAATCAAGGAATACTTGATAGAATAATATAAGCTATTAGAGATTCTAATAAAATCAAGGAATACTAGATGGAATAATTAAGCTATTAGAGATTCTAATAGAATTCAATCTTAGGAAATAACAACGAATATATACGAAAAATTGAGATAATTTTTCCATATTTGTAATCAATTAGTTTTGTAAATAAAATTAAATATATGAAATCACGAAATGAATATGATATATTATTAAGAAAGGTAATTGCGCTGGCTGGGTTAAAGAAAATTAGTGAGGCTAGTAAATATTATCGTATTGGAGAACTAATTAAACAGAATAGTAAGGAAGCTGGACGTGGTGGTAATGTTATTGAAAAGCTATCAAAAGATTTACAAAAGAAATATGGGGGAGGCTTTTCTAAAGCAAACCTTTCAAATATGCAACAATTTTATCAAAAATACAGAAACGCTCAGAACTTATATAAATATGCCGAAAAACTTGAATGGAATAAAAATATTACACTTTTGAGTATTCATGATTTAAAGGAAACAGAATATTACCTAAAAATTGCTTCTGAGGAGAAAATGAGTAATTCTGTTTTAAAAGAAAGAATAGATAAGGATGCTTATTACGAGTATGTAAAGGCGGTTGGAAAAGAAAGTTATAAAATTGAAATTAAAAAAGTCTCAGTTAAAAATTACAAATCCCTAGTAGATATAGATATTGTAAACCCTTCAAGGTTTACTGTATTTGCAGGTGCTAACTCGAGTGGGAAATCAAATATTCTAGAATCTATTGAATTTTTATTTCACTCGATGAAAATTAAGGGCAAAGAAATTTTTAATGTTTTTGGTGGTGAAGAAGGAGTTTTGAATTACAATGAACAATTAAAGAAAAACAAAAATTTATTAGTCAATATTGAGCTCTCTGACTTAACTAATTTCAAGATACAATATGACGGAACGGAACTTCAAAATGAGTTTTCTGTTAGCGAAAAACTAAATGATAAATTTTATAAATCATATACGCGCTTGTTTATTGAAAAATCAAAGCGTAATGAAAGCAAACTGAAATCTCCTGATAAATTATGGTTTGACGCATCCAACCTTAGTTATATTTTAAAAAATATTTTATCAAATCCCGATAAAAAAGAAGATATACTTGAATGGCTGAGACTTTTTATTCCTGGGTTAAGCAACATTAAAGTTGAATCTGATAAATTAAATGGCAAAGAAGAAATGTTTATTTATGAGAAAAACTCTAAAAAGCCATTTACTGGTAATTTAATTTCTGATGGAACCTACAACATTATTGCTTTATTGACTTTGCTATATCAAAATGATTTACCACAGTTTTTGTGTATTGAAGAACCCGAAAATGGATTAAATCCTAAAGTCCTAACAGAAATAGTAAAATTATTTAGAAAAATTTGTGAGAAAGAAGGTTACTATATTTGGGTTTCTACTCATTCACAATCGATAGTCTCTGAATTGACACCTGATGAGCTCATTATTGTGGATAAGCATGATGGCAAGACAAATATTAAACAATTTTCCGGACAGAAGTTTGATAATATTCCTTTGGATGAAGCATGGCTCAATAACATTCTGGAAGGAGGTTTGCCATGGTGAAAAAAAAAGGAGCAATAAAAAAAGTAGGTATAATATTCGATGGCGAAACAGAGGAAATAATTTTTAAATCCGCTGACTTAAAGAATATACTAAAAGCAAAAAATCTTCAATCTGTAGGTGAATTTAAGTATCAATCAGGTAAAGTAAAAACATATACAAGTTTGCTTCAAAAGAAAGGTGCAGAGAAAATAATAATTGTTACAGATATGGAGCAATTGCCGTGTTATACTAGCGTTAAGGAAAGAATTGGGAATAATGAAGAACTAAGTAATATACATGAAATAGTAATTGTTAAAAAGATGGCTGAAGCTTGGTTTATTGCTGATACCGAAACAATGAAAAAAATACTTAGAAAAGGAAAGAAAGATACTTTAAATTATACTCCAGAGTCTTATGTTGATCCATATGAAAAATTATGTGACATAATCTCTCAAAACTCAGGCAATAATAAGAAAAATAGGACATCAAAGGTAAAGCTGGCAAAACGGTTTGTTGAAAATGGATTCTCTATTACAAATTCTGCGAAGCATAATAAATGTTCCAGTGCAAAATATTTTATTAATAAGTTGAAAGCTATGTCAGAGTAGTGACTTCTTATATTATATATAGTCATTACTAGCTTTTGTTATTCAAAGGAAAAATATTCCTGAAATTAATATAGACAAGCAGTCATTGGTAATTTAATCTTTAAATGCAATTAACAGAGGAACAACTGAAGATAATAAATACGTCTATAAATGCAGTTGCCGGATCTGGTAAAACGGCTACCATAATAGAATACGCCAAATCTCGTCTTGCAACTTCAAAAATTTTATACCTTGCTTTTAACCGTTCTGTAAATACATACCGGAAACATTAATGCCAGAATCTTTTCCAAAATCAAAAAAAATAATTTCAGAAAAAATTGCTCCAGAGAATGTGCAGGTGAGAACTAATTATCAGCCAAAAGAAAAAAAGAAAAAGACTAAAACAAAGACAGGATTAAAATCTAAAACACCAGTGCAAAAAGCATACAGAATAGAGAAGGTGAGAGAAAAGCACGGAAAGGCTTATGTCTCATGGAGTGAATCGATGGACATAGAACTTACCGAATTGTATTGTGAAGGGAAATCGCTTATGGATATGATTCACTTTAGCAGATCACGTGGCGCAATTGCCTCCAGAATTAAAAAGTTAGAACTGGAAGAAAAATTTACCCAATGATTGATTATCACTTTTATTTAGCATGTTAATAAATATCAAATAAAATATGCTCCATGGAAGCAAATAATTCCGACAAATATTACAGGCAAAAACGAACTGTTTCATGGACTGATTATAGAGGATCTGTTATTAGAAACAATCCGTGTTTTGAAGTCAGTGTTAATGATAATGTTGATATGCCTGATATTGATATATCGATAGATAATTATGAGAAAAAATATTTTAAACGTCCTACCGGTTCCAAATATGAAAAGATAAATGAAATAGATAAAGATAGTTTTTACAATTATTTTAATATTTCATTGGATGTTTTAAAGAGCACTACTTGGAATACGGCAGAATATTTTTTAATAAAATATACTAATTCATACAAATTGATAGCATTTACTGAAGTGCCCAGATTAAGGCTTGTGGCCAGTGTTATGAATGATATTGATTTTATGGATATCTCAGTAGGAATAAAGCGTAGTTTTAGCTCAAGACCTGGTATAAGGAAAAGCGGGATTACAATTAGTGAAGAAATTTTTTGTTATGTTTTTAAAGAGACAATAAATTTTATTGAAGACGATTGCAGCTATTTAATAAATCGAAAAGAGTTCTGGGATAAAATATCAAAAGCTATTAAAGGGGAGTTGACTCCAACTGCAGATAATAAAATCCAGATTAATTATCAGCAGTTAATAGAACACCTTGATATTAAGAAAAAACAAATTGAACAATTTCTGATGGATAAGGACGACACTGCCTTAAAAAGAGCAACATTGCGAGGGGAGAAGGATGGAATTAATTACGCAATTAAAACGATAAAAAACTTTTTTAAACTAATTGACATTAAGTGAACCCATATAGACCTTTTTCATTTCATCACTATCGATTCACGATGTTTTTCCAGATAGGATTGATTGTAGATGCTTAAATCATTTATTTTTTCTTTACCCGATACACCAATTTTCTGGTAAGCCTGATACTCTATAGAATCAGACAGGATTATTTTCCCTGAATTATCAAAGCTAATGAAATGCCTGTCAAATAAGGCATCGTAAGTAGGGGATAGTAAAATACCATTGTGAACATCAAGTCTGACTTCATCTGTAGCATCTTTCCATGGGACAATGTGAGAGGCAATAAGTAAATTAAGTTTATCGAAACCTGTTACAGCACATTTATATTCCCAGCGATGAATAATACTCTTGCGATATGCCCCATGACCGACTCTGGTAGTAACCAATCCTTCTCTTTCTGTTTTATTAGGAGGGATGAATTCATAAGGAACTGTTCCTTCTTCAACTAATACGGGGCTATCTAATTGCCTTGCTTCCACTGGCAATCGAGCTCCTTTTTTCTTAAAGAAAAATTTGATCCCTGTACGAAGATTCTTGCTGGTATCTTGGGTTTCAAAATAGCCCACATCATAAAAGTCTAATTCGGAAACATATTTTACAAAGCCGGATTGTATATATTCGAATAAAAAAACACGTTTACCATTTTGAATATGATCCCGGAGGGCAAGATTACCTTTAATAAATTTCATATCACCGGATTGTCCTTCACCCGAATATGAAAACACATTTGGATTTTCCCATCTATCTTTGTATCCATGAAGTAATCCCTGACTGCCTGAAAAGATAAATATATAGGGATAATTTGCCGAAGGACAAATGCCACTTTGCCTGTTACCACCATATTCATCATGGATAACAGATCTTTTATAAATTTGGTCAGGTATAAATGGTTGCGGCATTATGATTTAAATATTCAATTAATTAAAGCCGTCAATATTAAATTCAATCTCATACAAATATAATTTATTATTATTGATTATATTAGATATTGATTTTTTTTTGTCCTCGCTCATCTATAATTATTTTGCTGTTGTCAAACTGCGTTACTAGCGCAAAACCATTGTAAAACGGCTCTACTGAAAGATATCTCTGTTTGTAAATTTCCTTTCCACCTTTATCAATGTGATACCACCCATCTTTTTCTTTGGCTGTAGCAAAGCTTTTGTGAAAAACACCAAGGTCATGGAACTCTTTGCTATTTATAAATTTTCCTTTTGTGTCAATATGTTTGTAAAAACCGTTAGCTGTTTTCACACATGCAATACTGTCCTTATAATCTCCGCAATAAATAAACGTTTCAGTATAGATATTTTGTCCGTAAAGGTCGATATGGAAATACCTATTGTTATGATCACGAACAGTACAAAAATTTTCTTGATAGTTTCCTGCCCAAGAATATAAGCATGTGTATGCTTTGTCTCCACTTTTTGTTATGTGATACCATTGATCTTTATCCACAACAGCAGCTCTGTTGCAATAGTATCCAAAGGTCCTTGAAAATCTTTCTGAGTAGAGTTGTTTACCTGATGTGTCAATATGATAGGCTCCAGTCTCATCTTTTACTGGAGCGATACCTGATTCATGAAATTTCAGTACTTCAATGAATTGTTTATTGAAAACAGGTTTACCTTCGAAAAGATAATGAGTGTTGTCATCTGATATTTCTATGTCTTGCCAATTCATTAGTTCAATAGTTTTTGTTTGAGTTTCGATATTTGATTTTTTGTAAGCCCGCAAAAGAGTAGATAGGGTTTTATGCCACCTTTCTCACTGATAATGTCTAGCACTAAGTTTAAACGATGGAGCTTTACATCTACCTCACTTGCTAGGTAGTCCGCATAAATAGTCTCAATGGGAGTGTCAGCCAATAGATGGAGCATTGAAATAAAGATTCCTGTTCTATCTTTTCCTGCAAAGCAATGTATCGCAACTGAGCCTGTATCCTCTTGTAGAATTGCTTCCATTGCATTTTTTATTTTATCATTGCAGCCAATAGCAAAGAAGCGGTATGCAATTTCTTCATCAGTTCCCTGATGGTGATTTTGTTTGAACCAGTCAGGTTGATTCCATGGGTCAAGTTGAGCTTTTACGTAATTGAATTTTAAAAGGGTTTTTTGTGAATAGGGTAGGTCTTCAATTTCCTTGTCTGCTCTCAAATCTATTACTGTTTTAATATTTTTCTCAATCAACAATTCATCAAATCGGCTTTCATTTTGAAATAACGCTAATGTTGCAGTTCTATAAATCCTTCCACATTTAACTTTTGGGTTATGAGTGCTTATATCCCTGAAGTTCCAGAGAAAGTCTCTATTGTAAAGCCATTCACAAAAGTGTTTTACTTCATTTAGCTTTTCTGATGTTGTTAATGTTTCAATAGCTGTGTAAAAGAAATCAAGCAGTTTTCTTTTCTGTTGGTTAGCTTCTGGTAAAAACAAAGTGGCTTTTAAATTGTAAAAGGTTTCCTGTTCTTTTTTAGTCAGAATATTAGCAATGAAATACTTTGGCAGGAAATTAAATGTGGAGTGACCTTTTAAAAGATGGTTTAATTGAACTGCTATATGCAATGCAATGTTATAGAAAAAATAAAACTGGTATCCATCACTTCTGCGGTGCATACAAGAGCAACTTTCAAATTCATAAACAAATTTATCAATCAGTTCGGCAATCTGCTTGTCACTTGATTGTTTGGATTTTCTACTCTTACAATCTTTAACAATCTGTTGTAAGTATGCTCCCATTTTAGATTTTGAAGGTTGCCTTTCATAAAGAATAGTTTTGCTTGTGTCAATTATTTCAGATCCCAGATAGTTTTTATTAAGGTCTGAATTGTTTATGCACAAAGCAAATTCAATTTTGGGTTGTGATTTGAAATAGGCAACTATTTTGTTTCTCAATGCAACATCGCGGATGCATTGAATTTCATCATAAAATTCCTTTTGAATTTTTTCTATTAAAAACCTTGCTTCAAAATCATTGTTTATCAGCAACTGAATATCAATATCAGAATTTGGTGTTGCTTCATTTCTGCCAAAGGAACCATAAAGTAATGCAACATCTATTCCTCTTACAGCAGGAAATAATTTTTGCAGTTGGCTAATTGTATTTAATTGTTTCATCTTTTTAATTTTTTGTTGATGGTTTACGCATATTGCAGGATTTACAGAGTGACTTCAATTTGTAGGTTCTGACAAGTTCATTATAATTTGAACTTTGCAGTACTTCCTGGATTGTGATATTTTCGATGTTTCCAAAATCCCCTAATGATTTTCTGAGATTGTCCGGGGCACAACAGGGCGAAATATTACCTGTTGCAGAAATCCATAATTCATTAGTGAGAAATGGACATACGTAATCTTCAGGAACTTCTTTGATAGCATCGTCAACCATTGGAATAATATTTTCCAATAGCACCCGTTCACCGTTCGGTTTTCTGCATTGCTCTTGTGCCTGGTAAGCCTGCTTTACATATTCATTCCATTGCGAAATGCTTTCTTTAGATGCTTTCATTGAAAGGTTTTTTATCTCATCAAAATGTGTCCAAAGCTGATGTCCTTTTACTCTGTCAATTCCAAGAGTGGCGGCTAACTTAATGATATCTGCAAGTTCGTGTATATTGTTTTGCATAAAGGTCAGCTGGAATGTAACCGTGCAGAAGTAACCTGTGTTTGTAAAATATAGATCCCTGCATTTGATTAGCTCTTTCACATTAGAAACTGCCTTTTCAAAGTCTAATCCTTGCATTATTTTTTCCGCTGTTTCTTTTGTTGCACCATTCCAACTAATTTTCACATCAGTTGTATTCGGAATAATCAATTGAGCCCATTCTTTAACAGTTTTCTTTGGGAAGGTCCCGTTAGTGGTGAGATTGATTTTTATATTTTTCTGTTCTGCCAGTTCGAAAATTCTATTAAAATTTTTATAAAGCAAAGGTTCTCCCATAGTCGAAGGAATAATTTCCTTAACTCCTAATTTTTCCGCTTGCATAAAAATATCCTTTACTAGAGCAAATTTCATTCGTCGGTGCTTTATGCCGGTTTCCTTGAATAGTGTTCTGATTGAATCACTATAAGGGCTATGCTCTTCACACATTAAACATTTGAGGTTGCAATCTTCAGGGTTTGTGTCAATAGTTAACCGCCAAAGGTTTTTTGGGGTCGTAAATCTAAGATAGATTTTCTCTAATTCTTTGCAATGGTCTATGATGTCTGGAACACTTCCATCTTTTGAATATATATATCCTCTTTCTCCAAGCAACTTCATCAGATCAGGATTAGTGATTGCAAACTTCATTTGCTCTGCCATTGAATTTGTATTACGGTGTTCAAATAAAAGTCCGTTTACCTTGTGTTCCACATACTCCTTCATTCCTCCGTAATCAGCTGTGATAACAGGTATTTTGCAGGATTGTGCTTCATGAATTACAAGTGGTGAATTTTCTGCCCAAATGGATGGAACAACAATACAGTCCACTTTAGAGAAAACATCATTTGCCAGATTATGATTGACATATTCTCCAGCAAACTCAATTTTATTTATAGAAGTTTTTGCAAGCAACTTCAATGCATTTGTGCTTTGTCCATTGCATCGTCCATAGATTCTTAATGAAGCCGGCTGATTGATCTGATTAAATGCCTCAATTAGCTGGTTTATCCCTTTTGACTGAATATGAGTACCGATGTATCCGAAAGTGAAATTTACTTTATTCTCTGATTTATTTGTTTGAGTTAAATATTCAGTTGGAAAGCCATAATCAAGGTAGACTATCTTTTTTTCAGTAACTGCAAAGTCCTTGATGAAGCGGTTACGTAAGTAATTTGATGGGGCAATGAATAAATTGACCTTATCGATGATTGCTTTAGTCTCAATCATTCTTTGATGTATCCAGCTTCTCCATTGTTCAGTATCACATTGTTCAGTTTCTTCTCTGCCACTGAAATAAACCTTGTAACAATTTAAAGCACATTTGAAGTCCTGCTGATCTGTACAAAGCTGAAAATTGTTTTCTTCTCCGATGCTGCGGGTTAAAAACTGGCCTCTTGGACACATCAGCCAAAAGTCATGGAGTGTAAAAACAATTGGAATGCTTTGTTTTTTTAGCTCATCAACTATTCCGGTTGATAGGTGATTGAGATGGCCGATATGTGCAATGTCAGGTTTGATCTCTGTTATGAACCTGGCAAAATTACAATCTAATTGTTTATGTCTATAACCGTCTTTACCTTGTGGATTGTTTACGAAATAAAAATCCAGATTATCGTTTTGCTTTTCCTTTCTGATGCTAAAGTCAGGTATGTAAGGGTTTTCTTCCCTTGTGAAAACGGAAACTTTGTGACGCTTTGAAAGTTCATTGCAGATTGATTGGCTGTAAACTTCTGATCCTGCATTGTAGTGCGGAGGATAGCCATGAATAATTTTTAGGATATGCATTAGTAAATGATTTGAAATTCAGATTTCTTTTCTTTTCTAAACAGGTAGTTGGGATGATTACACCAAAAGGCGGTCATTAAATATTTTTGTTTCATAACAATCACCAGGCATTGCTTCGCTTTGGCGGAAACTCCTTTATCTAAGAGAAAAGAAGGTGTTATAATTGCAAATTTTTTTTCTTCATTGCTTACTGATACATGAGGCAAAATTTTATATAGTAGCTGGGCATCAATACTTCGATCCCAGCCTTGCATCATGAAATGGTGTGTTAGATAAAATTCTAAAATTTGATTTGACATGACTGATTTTTTTCTGTTACAAATGTATGAATATGAAGAAGGCTTATTTTATATGGTTAAATATTTATCCCTATATTTGTCAAATAAATGACAAAATAAATGAATGAAATAAAATTTATTGGAGGTGAATTGCGGATGCTAGCATTTGAGAAGCTAAAGGTATTCCTTTGCAACCCAGGTAAATTTTGCCTTATTGTGCTTGGTTCTCGCGGTACGGGTAAACATTTCGCAATTGAAAAGGCCTTTGAAGAGATTACTTCTAATGAAAATAAAATAGAAGGTCTTTGTCTGCAGAGCCTGAAATTTCTCGAAGCTAAAGATATTCCGGAAGATTCGGAAGATATGGATAATATGTTCAGCGAGAATGTATACAAAACGATTGTTATTGAAGATGTGGAAGAATTGAATGTTGAGCAGCAGAAAATACTTTTTAAAGCACTTTCAACCACAGATGGAACATTTGGTATCGAAAAAAAAAATAACTTAAGAATTGTATTTACTTCTTCAAAAGATATTGATTCCCTAAGAACAGATAATGAAATACTGATTGGAATATTCTGGGACAGAATAAGTCAATTGATTGTCGAGATTCCTTCATTTAAACTAGAAGGAACTGAAATTTTAAAAGACTTTTATTCGACATGGGAAAAGATGCAGTTTGAAAATACAAATGGTTACGAGCACTTAGCTGGAACACCAAAGAACACAAAGATGGAAATGTTTCTGGAAGATAACGCTGAAAAGTTCGGTGGCGGATTTCGTGACTTGGATAAGATTGCATGCATGTATTTCAATTATCGGATTTTCCATTATAGTGATAAAAAGAAAATACTTGATGAAATTGAAGAAAAAGTTGTTAAAAGTGTGATTGAGGATTTCTTTTCAAAGTCTCAAATGCAGGGTGTTTCAGGAAATGATCAAAGTATTTATCAGTTTGAAATTGGTTTGAATCATCAGGATTTGTTAGGGAGATACAAGATGCAACTGAGAAAGTGGGCCGTAAAAGAATATGGCACTGTGTCAAAAGCGGAGAAAAAGATTGGGCTTAAGCCAGGTAGTATGAAAAATTATGTAGAAGGAAAAGCTACTACCAAAGCAAAGAAAGAAAACTTTAAAAAATTAAAGAAAAATAAATAATTTTATATATCAATCAGGGAATACTATTGCGCTGTTGCCAGAATCAATCTTTAGCAATTTTTGCTTACTTCCTTTAGCCAGACGGTCCAGTTTTGTAATTAATGGTATTTCAATAGGAACTTGGTCAGATTTCACATTCCTTCTTTCAATAATTTTCAAAAAATAATCATTCATATTCAGTCCCTGATCCCGAGCTTCATTTTGAAGTTGATAATACAATTCAATTGGAATTCTGCTCGCTATTGATTTGGTTATTTTGGAAGACATTTTTATTAATATTTATTAATGGTGTTACATTCGTAAAAATAGTGTTACAAATATATTATAAAATATTAAAATCAATAAAATTAAATCAAAATATTGGCACAAATAAGGAATAATTGCCGACATTTTGATTTAGACTTTAACATCATTTGGGTTCTTGGGTTTCTTAACTTTTTTAGGTTTTGGTATAAGTTTATTAGCATAATTCCTTTTCTGATGATCTTCGAAAGAATCAAGATAACTTTCAGTAGTCCTCAAATCGCTATGTCCGAGACTTTCACTTATGTATGAAATAGGGACACCACTTCTTTTAAGTATTGTCGAATATGAATGCCTGGCAACATATGTAGTTAAATTTTTATTAGATAATTTCAACTCAGCAGCAATTCTTTTCATATTCTTGTTTGTGGTCTGAATGAATTGTGATTCAATTTTCTTTTCTAGTTCAGGGCTACAGTCTTTTGGTAAAATAGGGAATAAATAACTTTTCGGATCTTGCGAATTTGTACTCCACTTTTTTATTATACGTCTAACTTCAGCAGTAAGCATTACAACGATTGGTTTTGGCTTGCGGCTTGTTCGTTCAGTTTTGGCTCTGTAGAATACTATTTTATCTTTTTGCAGGTTCTTTACCTTCCATCTGCATATATCCTTCATGTTAACACCATTGCATAAATAGGAGAGGAGCCAAAAATCCTTTGACTTATCTTCAAAAGTGTTTGGCATGCTTTGGTATTTCATTATTTTTTCAACCTCTTGTATTGTTATAGCCTTTTTAATATTTTGACCGACCGGAATCTGATATTTATCTTTCCCAAAAGGGTATTGTTGCTTTGAGATAAGATCATTTTTTAAAGCTTCATTCACTATTGCACGCAAACTCCGTAGATATATTCCCAATGTTGCTACCGAAGATTTTTTTTCGCGATCACGAAGCATCCAGCTTTCATACTTTCTAAGGAACTCGGGAGTGATATCCCTGAATAGAATTACATCTCTAAAACTCAGTAAACTTTTTTTAGCGCATTCATAAGAAGAAGCGGTGCCTATTCTACCTTCCTTCTTCAATTTATTAATATAATTATCGAAATAGCTTGGAAGATCATTACTAGTATTCTTTCTGAAGAATTTTCTTTCAAACTCTTCAAAAGAAAAATATTCCATCTCATCAATAATAGTTTCTGCTTTCTTGAGAACGCTATCAATCTTTTCTTTTATAAGTTTAATTTCAATTCTGGGTTTTATACCATTTATCTGTTCAGTCCATTCCTTTTCCCCGAAATGGTAATCAGTTCCATAGTACCTTCTATCACGATTATAACCTATTCTTAATTTTAAAGGATATTTACCTTCGAAATTGGCTCTTCTTGTGTCTAAGAACATTGATGCAATTGCTTTCATGTTAAATAATTTTTGTTTTAAAGTGCAATAAGTATTAAAATTTGCCCGCAAATGTATTATGTAATGAAATTTTTGTTTACTTTGCAATAAAGTCAATAAGTAATTACAACTATTAATTACAAAGTGTTTTGGTACATTTTAATTGATTTTTATATATGAAAAAATGATTAAAATAATTTGCCCGCAATTTGCCCGCAAAGTTAATCAAAAACAATAAGAATGTAAAATGAAATATTTAAACAAATTTTGTAAAATACACGTAACAAGCAAATTACACATGAAAAATAATATTCGATAAACATGCATAAAGGCTATAAAAATGACTACGGATCAGAAGGTTGGGGGTTTGAATCCCTCCGGAGTCACTAACCAAATAAAGCCTTTTAGAAGAATCATCAGCTAAAGGGCTTTTTATTTGCTAACAATTTGCACAAAAAATACACGAATGTTTGATATAAAAAAATCACAAATACCTTCAGCCGGGCATGGGTTATGGGCAAAGAAGGAATTTAAACGTGGTGATGTGATCGTAAAATACGATGGCGAAAAAATAACATGGAAGGAATGTGAAAGGCGCAATGAAGCCCAGGAAGGCTATGGCGGATATTACATGTTCATAAATAAAAGAAAATGTATTGATGCGCAGCATACCACATGGGCTCACGGACGCTATGCTAATGATGCTGCTGGATTATGCAGAATTGAAGGCTTACGGAATAATGCAAAGTATGAAATATCAAAAGGTGAAGTTTTTATTGTTGCTACAAGAAATATAAAAGCTGGTGAAGAAATTTTTGTCTCATATGGCAGGAGTTATTGGAATACAATGAAAAAAGTCACATCGAATTAATATTAAATAATATTATATACAGGAATTTCTTGGAAATTGACCAATGAAAATGAACTTGAAATAAGCTGATGTTAAACCTTAGAAAAAATGGAAATCCTTTTTCATCAGGGAAAATTGTTTAAAAATATTACCTATTCCGAAAAGGAAACATTAAACAGAGAATTTGAAAAATGCTCTTTTATTAATTGTGATTTTTCGAACGGAGTTTTTTCATCCAGCAAATTTATTGATTGTGTTTTTAGTGGTTGTAACTTAGCAATGGCTAAGCTTGGCCATTGTCAGCTGAACAATGTTACTTTTAAAGATTGCAAACTCCTTGGAGTGAATTTTAGCGATTGTTCCGACTTTCTTTTTTCAGTGAAATTCGATAACTGCGTTTTGGATTATTCTTTATTTGTAAAAAAGAAAATGACTAAAACGTCATTTATTAATACATCCATGAAAAATATGGATTTTACAGAAAGTGATCTGACAAAATCACATTTTATAAATACAGATTTATTATATACGGTTTTTTTTAGGACAATACTTAAAGAGGTGGATTTTTTAACAGCATTAAATTATAATATCGACCCCGATGTGAATATTATAAAAAAAGCGAAATTCTCTCTTAATGCTATCAGCGGCCTTCTTAATAAATATGACATTATAATAGAATAATAAATTGTAATTTAAATTTAGTAAATTTATTGCGTGTATCCTTTAACCTTCTTTGTGGAAATTTAAAATTCTTTTTTATCAAAGCATTTCTTCGAAAATATTTTAAAAGGACAAAACAAAAGTCAAACATTCCAACACTTGACCTTGACCGTCTAGTGCTTCGGCCATTTTCGTATAGCGATGCAAAAAGGGTTCAGTTGTTGGCAGGCGATGAAGCTATCGCCTCTGGAGCTATCAATATTCCTCATCCATATCTGGATGGTCTTGCTGAATCCTGGATAAATTCGCATAATTCAGAATTTAAAAAAGGAAATTCACTTATACTGGCCATGACTAAAAAAGACTCAGGCACACTTATTGGTTCAATAGGATTGTATATTAATTCAAAACATAAGCATGCTGAACTTGGATACTGGATTGGCCGAGATTACTGGGGAAACGGATATTGTTCCGAAGCTGTGGCAGGTATTATCAATTATGCTTTTGAAAAACTTTTACTGAATAAAATATTTGCTTACTTTCTCACCCGTAATCTTGCATCAGGCAAAGTGCTTATAAAAAATGGGTTTAAGAAAGAAGGCTCATTCCGACAGCACGTGTTGTATAAAGAAAAATTCGAAGATATCGAATGCTATAGCTTGCTGAAAGCTGAATATAAAATTAGCAGGAATTAATATCTTTGTTCTGCTAATAAATTCCTTATGTCCAAAGTTCATCATCTTTTCATTCTTATGATATCACTCATTATTTTTGCCTGCGGCTCATCAAAAAGCAAGGTCGACCTACTTTTATTCAATGCAAAAGTTTATACTGTGGATAAAGATTTTTCAATAACCGATTGTATTGTTATTGATTCTGGAAAAATTGTTGAAACAGGTTCTAAAGATAAAATGCTTGCCAAATATAATGCAACGGAAAGCATTGACCTTAGCGGGAAATATGTTTACCCAGGATTAATTGATGCACATTGTCATTTTTATAATTACGCGGTTGATCAGTTGCAGGCTAACATTACTGGTACAAGATCATTTGATGAAGTTTTAAGTTTGCTGGATAAATTTCAAACAACAAATAAATCAAAGTGGCTACTAGGAAGGGGATGGGACCAGAACGACTGGGATTTAAAAGAATTTCCTGATAACAAAAAACTTGATTCACTTTTTCCAGATATTCCGGTCTTTATTACAAGAATTGACGGGCACGCAGCTCTTGTGAATTCAGCGGCTCTGAAATTAGCTGGTATCAATACGGATACAAAAGTCGAAGGTGGGAAAATCATTATTAAAAATGGAAAACTGACTGGAATATTAATTGATAATGCAATTGACTGCGTTAGCAAATTTATTCCAAAGCCTTCTGAATCGGAAAAAATAAATGCACTAAAGGCCGCATCTTTAAAATGTTTTGCTGTTGGCCTGACATCTATTGGGGATGCCGGATTGAATAAGGATATCATTCTTCTGATTGACTCATTACAGAAAAGCGGGGATCTGAAAATGAAAGTTTACGCTATGCTTACAGCTAATAAAGAAAACTTTGAAGCTTTTGTATATAAAGGTATATACAAAACTCCATTTCTGAATATAAGATCTGTAAAGCTTTATGCTGATGGTGCGCTTGGATCACGCGGTGCCTGCCTGCTGAAACCATATTCTGATCAGCCGGACAATTATGGAATCATGGTTACCAAGCCCGATAGTATTAAGGAAATATGTGCAATGGCTTTTAAATACGGATACCAGGTAAACACACATGCCATTGGCGATTCAGCTATGCGTGTGGTGCTTGATATTTATGGAAGCTTCCTGAAAAATAAAAATGATCTTCGATGGAGAATTGAGCATTCACAGGTTGTATCACCGGATGATATTTCGAAATTTGGAAAATACAGTATCATTCCTTCAGTAAATACGGTGCACGCCACTTCTGATATGTACTGGGCCGAGATGCGCCTTGGCACAGACAGAGTTAAATTTGCGTATGCATATAAAAATCTTCTAGAACAGAATAAATGGCTTTGCAACGGAAGCGATTTTCCTGTTGAAAATATTAATCCCATCTATGGCTTTTATGCCGCCGTTGTTCGGAGAGACCTTAAAGGCTACCCTGATAAAGGATTTCAGACAGAAAATGCACTAAGCAGAATTGAAGCTTTGAAAGCCATGACAATATGGGCTGCAAAATCATTTTTCGAAGAAAATGAAAAAGGAAGTATTGAAAGCGGCAAATATGCCGATTTTGTTATTCTCGACAGGGATATCATGACAGTTGACGAAAAAGAAATTCCTCTTGCAAAAGTTCTTATGACCTTTATTAACGGTAAAAAAGTTTACGATTTTAATTAAAAACGAACAATTTTACTACTTAACACTTCAAGTTATTTAGATGCTTGCGCGTAAAATACCTTGCTGTTGCTGGGATAACAGCATTTTTGTGTTATTAACAAATTGTTAATAACACTTGTGAATTAAATGTTTGTATCATAAAGATAAAATACTTGAATTCACATACCAAACAAATCTATCTTTGTGAAACCAGGTGAGAGATAAAAGACTGGTTTGAAGAGCGGGTGCTGACATATTTCTCTGTGTAAGATAAATCTGGACGGCATCGGTTAAATAGGGAAGGAGACGAAAGTTAAGTTCTTTATATAATGCGCCGAAAGGCAAAAGAGGTGTGGAAGGAAGAAGCTGCAAAGTTTTATACTGAAACTTCTCCCGGGAATGATCCCCACGGGGAATCCAATCCTGAAGGGCTTGTAAGACTGTTTTGGTGAAAGCCTTTCTGAAAGGAAAGGTTTGTAATCATTGATACTCAAGAATGTTACTCTGTAAAGATGAACTGGAGATGAGTAAGTCAAAATAACTGTAACTTGGCACATAACGCAGATCACGGTCTGCAGTACGTGAAACGGGGAGCATTTCGCAAGAAATTTTCCCCGTTTTGTTTTTATACAATTTAAAAAGCAAATTCCCTTAAAAAAAATAGTAATTTTACCCTTCAAATTTTAATAATGAAAAAGAAATATCTAGCTTTATTTTTGTTTGTAAGCATTGCTATTATTGCGTGTTCGGGTTCGACCAAGGAAAAAATAATCGGCAAGTGGGTGCTTACAAAAGTTGAAGGTGAAACATTAGCACCTTCTGAACAAAACGCATCAGTTGAATTTACCAAAGATGGCAAAATAATTTTTGCAGTTGAAGGAATAAACTCCGAGGGAAAATGGGAACTAAGCAAGGATGAAAAAGCAATTATACTTATCAACAAAGACAGCGAAAAGAAAAGTTGGAATATTGTTTCTTTGAACAGCAAAGAACTTGTCTATACTGAAGAAAGCGATACCACGAAAATTACATTAACCAAATAATTTCTCTAACCTAAAAAACGAAACTATGAAAAAAATGATTTTTGTTGGACTGATTCTGAGTTTTATTATTGTTTCAGGATGCAGTAAGTCTGCAAAAGAAAAAGTGCTGGGAACCTGGAAACTGAGTAAGGTGGAAGGTCAGGAACTCACAAAGGAAGAGCTAAATGCAACAATGACGTTTAATGCTGATGGAAAATTTACTGCAACTGCCCGTGATGAAAAAATGGAAGGAACATGGGAAATAGATAAGGAAGGGAAAACAATGAACCTTACTTTTAAAGAAAGCGATAAGGAAGTATGGAATATCCAGGAACTCACTGATGCCAAACTTGTTTATACTCAGGGCGCGGATAAAGAAAAAATAGAATTGGTAAAATAATAAATTTGCAAAATTGCAAAACGGCTATGATTTTATCACAGCCGTTTTTTTTATCCATTATAGTTTGTCAGTATCTTCCTGTGACAAATTAAGATCATCTGCAACTGTACTGCGGTTTGGTGGGTTCATTGCCAGAATAATTATTGAAATTATTGCCTGGTATAGCACGTATTGAACGTTTGTCAAAAGGAAAATTATTATTGTTAGGTAACATGCAGCATCCAGTAATATTATCTTCAGCATATACGCTGATTTGAATAAAGATATCTTCTCCTCAAACGACAAATCCTCTTTAATTAAACCAACTTTTCTTTTATAAATATAATACGATAGTGGAATCAGGCCGAGCAGGGCAACTGATATATACCATAATACAAGGCACAAGTTTTTATCTTCAGCAATCAATCCTCCGTTCTGCCTATTCAGAAAATAAATAATTACTGTAAAAACAAGGCATCCTGCAAGGAATGATGTATGCATGAATTTCAATCCTTTTATTACAAGTTGTGGGGAATTATTTATCGGTTCCATCTAATTTTAATTTATAGTTCAACCAGTTTAAAATATCATTGTACACTTCTTTGTTATTTATTTCATTAAGTATCTCATGCCTGCATTCTGTGTAAAATTTCATTTCAACATCGCTGATGGCGCAGGATTTAAAAATACTATAAACTTTTTTTACACCATAAGTAAAATTTCCAACAGCATCCATTTCACCTGAAATTACAAGCAAATGCATAGCCTTATTGTAACTTTTAATTGTACTTTTTTTCTGAATTTTCAGAATGCCATTAAACAAATCTTTATAAAATGATGCGGTGCAAATGAACCCACAGAAAGGATCATTAATATATGCAGCAACCTGTTTTTCGTCCCGGCTAAGCCAGTCAAATTTTGTCCTCTCGGGTTTGAATTTATTATTGAACTTGCCAAACGACAGTTTGTCCAGCAATTTACTTCTGTGTTTCTTTCCTGCAAGCAAACTTTGAATATTCGCGACAAGTTTTCCGAAACCCAGCAGAAGTGCAGGATTATAAGATGTTCCGGAAAGGATTGCTCCGTTTACAGCATCGGGATATTTAGCTAAAAATGTTCTGGTAATAAGCGATCCCATACTGTGCCCAAGAATGTAAACAGGAATATCAGGATTATCATTCTTGATTTGTTTTGTAAGAAGGAATACATTATCAGTAACAATATCCCATCCGTTATTGTCTGCAAAAAATCCAGTATTCTCAACAGTACCAGCTGTAAGGCCATGTCCCCTGTGATCATTTGCATATACTGCGACATTATTTTTAACAAGAAATGATGCAAAATCATCGTAGCGTGAAGCGTGCTCAGCCATACCATGGACAATTTGCACAACAGCAATTGGCTTGCTTTTACAGGCCCAACGGTAACATTGAATTTTTATTCCGGTTGTGTCTGTTAAATGAAATTTCTCGTAATTCATCATAATCCAATAAAGATTGCAAGTTAATACTTATTTTTGTTTTCAGAATTCACAATGCTGATGCCGAAAAAATTTATTCTTGCTCTTGACCAGGGAACCACCAGTTGCCGGGCTATATTATTCGATATTGATGCCAGAATTGTTGGGATGTGTCAGAAAGAAATCACACAGATCTATCCAAAGCCAGGCTGGGTTGAGCATGATCCAATTGAAATATTCAATACACAAATAGAAGTTGCAGGGAATCTGCTTTCTGAAAAGAATATTTCACCAGCTTACATTGAAACTATCGGATTAACAAACCAGCGCGAAACAACAATCCTTTGGGACAAGAGAGATGGCAAGCCAGTTTATAATGCAATTGTATGGCAGGATACACGCACAAATGAAGCTTGTAAACATTTGAAAAATTCTGATAAAAACACGTATATAAATGAAGTAACGGGACTCGTAATTGATTCATATTTCAGTGCAACAAAAATAAAATGGATTCTTGAAAATATACCTGGAGTTAGGGAAGAATCAATAAAAGGAAATATACTTTTCGGGACAATTGATTCATGGTTGCTTTGGAAACTCACTGGAGGGAAATCGCATAATACGGATTATAGCAATGCTTCAAGAACAATGCTGTTCAATATTCATGAATTGAAATGGGATAAAAAAATCCTTGAACTGCTTGATATTCCTGAACAAATATTACCAGAAGTGAAACCATCCTCATCTGATTTTGGATTAACATCAGCTGAAATATTCGGATCGCAAATTCCAATCACAGGAATTGCAGGTGATCAGCAGGCAGCCTTATTTGGGCATGCTTGTTTTGAAAAAGGGATGTTGAAAAACACATACGGTACTGGCTGTTTTATGCTGATGAATACAGGATACACGGCAATCCGTTCGAAACATGGATTGCTTACAACCATTGCATGGGGAATTGATGACAAAGTTGAATATGCCCTGGAAGGCAGCGTATTTATTGCAGGTGCAGCTGTCCAATGGTTACGCGATAATATGAAAATAATAAAGCATGCTTCAGAAACAGATGCTATTGCGTCAAGTATAAATGATACCAAAGGAGTTTATTTTGTTCCTGCATTTACAGGGCTTGGCACTCCATACTGGGATATGAATGCCTGTGGTGCGCTCATTGGATTAAGAAGGGACACTGCTTTTGCTGAAATAACAAGAGCGGTGCTTGAATCAATTGCTTATCAGACTAAGGATGTAATAGAATCGATGAGAGAAGATTCCTGTATGGAAATTAAAATTTTAAAAGTCGATGGAGGTGCTGTTGCTAATGAATTCCTAATGCAATTCCAATGCGACATTCTCAATCTTCCTGTCGAAAGGCCTGATATAATTGAATCAACTGCACAAGGTGCTGCCTTTCTTGCAGGAATATATACTGGTTTCTGGACAAAGGACCAGATCAGAAATCTTAAAAATGATAAAAAAATATTTCAACCTGACATGACGGAATCCATACGAAATAATTTATACAATGGCTGGAAAAAGGCTGTTGGCAGGGTTATGAACTGGCATGAAGTATAAGTTAATGTGTATACAAGAGATAAGTTGATAAAGAAATAATTTCAAGACATAACAATGAAGAAATACAGAAAGGTTTTTATTTTTTGCACAATTATTATTGTTCTGATTCTTTGTGATAAGATCACAAAAGAAATTGCAAAGGATAAGTTGATGAATAAAGATACCGTTTCATTATTATACGGAACTGTGAAGTTTGATTATGTTGAAAACACAGGCGCTTTCTTAAGCCTTGGTGACGGTCTTCCTGCAGGGGCAGGAGCCATAATTTTTATTGTATTACCTATGGCATTTTTGCTTTTTTTGCTGGGGTATATCATCAAAAAATCAAATGAAACAAGCATGTTTAAACTTATTTGCCTGGCGCTAATTATTGCAGGGGGACTTGGAAATGTCATCGACAGGATGATATACAATATGCATGTAAGTGATTTTATGATTTTTGGAATAGGAGCGGTGCGAACAGGTGTGGTAAATTTGGCCGATATGTATGTGACGTTCGGGATTATTGCATACCTATTTTCATTTCGCAAAAAAGATTCTCAAACTTCTGTGGAAGAAAAATAGAATTCCTATTTTACATTATGGAACCAGTAACCTTTCACTTTTACAGGTTCAACTTTATAACCAACTGCAGCATCAAATTTATTTCCGTCATCACCCCATGCGAGTCTTGCAGGACCTGTAACATCAGCAAGAATATATTTGCTGTTTTTTATTTCAATATATTTTTGTTTGGCACTTGGATTTCCTTTTATAGCAACCAATGCATGATCATGTCCCTGAAAAAGAAATAAAATATCTTTAGAGTCAATCAGGTAGGTGAGAATGCACGCAAACAATATTGCTTTTGAATCACAATCCCCATACATGCGTATTAAAACTTCCGGTGGTGTATAAATCCCATAAACTTCCCATGTAGTATCAGCAATTTCAGGCACACCGTATGGAATATCCTGAACAAACTTCATTGCCATTTCAATTCTGTTTATCCTATTGTCACTGCCTTCATTCAGCAATGTATAAATAATCCCGCCTGCAATACTTCTGCAATAAGGTCTGTAGAAAGAAACAAGGGCGCTGCGATCAGGCTTTAAAAAATTACCACTCTGCTTGTAAAGCCCTCTTCGTATAGCTCTCTTGCGCTCTTTGGTCATTGTTGTGGCAGATATATTACTAAAGAAAGATGTGGGAACACCATAACGCGCTATATCTTTCAATGTACTTATCATTTCGAACGAGAGTTTGAATGTCCGAAGAATATCTTTCTGATCTTTGAAAGTATACGAAATATTGTACTTTCCATTAAGAGTATCACCCGAGCATACTACACCAGGATTGCATACATAATCTTTAGGAGCCTGCGCAAATGCGGTTATAGCAGCAAAAGAATAAAAGAAAATAAATAATTTTTTCATTAGGAAATATTTTAGCGGTGAAAATCCCGCAATTCATGTACCACAAATTTCAAAATTCATGTAAAGTTATAGAAAAAATGTTTGTTATTCATTGTTGTATTTTAATAGTTCACTAAAATTGAAATACATTTCAAAATTTGTTTATCACTAATTAGAAACCTATGAGTGCACAATTTGCTATATGGACCCTGTTTAAAAAATAATTGAGAAATATCATAATCCATTTTTTGGATTATTTCTTTCCAACTCGATTGCATATATGCTGAAAATTGTGTAAGTTTGATCATTATCAAAAAAACTGAATATGGATAGAAAAATAAAACTCATATTAAAGAGTAGGCCAACGATGGATGGAGCTGGGGTTCACCTTAACAGGGTATTCGGAAATAGTGAAGTTCCCAATTTTGATCCGTTTCTGTTACTTGACGCATTCGGATCGAAGATCAAATCGGAATATATTAAAGGATTTCCATGGCACCCTCATCGCGGTATAGAAACTATAACATACTTATTAAAGGGATCTGTTGAACATAGCGACAGTATGGGGAATTCAGGCATTATCTCAACCGGGGATATACAGTGGATGACTGCGGGAAGTGGCATAATTCATCAGGAAATGCCAAAAGGGAATAATGATGAAGAGATGTATGGGTTTCAGTTGTGGGCCAACCTTCCGAAATCGCACAAGATGATGCCACCAAGGTATCAGGAAATAATGAGTTCTGAAATTCCTGAAATCATCATGGAGAATAATGTTAAAATAAAAATTATCTGTGGAACAGTAAATGAAATTAGCGGACCGGTAAAAGATATTGTTACCAATCCTGAATACCTTGATATTTCAATACCATCTGAAACTTCTTGGAAATATTTGATAAAAGCTGATCATAATTGTTTTGCCTATGTGTATGAAGGTTCCATTTCCTTTTCTAATGAAGGCAAAGAAGTTTCTACCGGTTCTGTTGTTCTATTTGAAAAAGGTGACAGTATTGAATTCTCTACAAAAAAAGAAAATGCAAAATTTCTTTTAATCTCCGGAATGCCCATTGGCGAGCCGGTTGCATGGTACGGCCCCATTGTTATGAATACTGATGAAGAAATTGAAATCGCTTTTGACGAATATAATAATGGCACCTTTGTTAAAAAATAAATTTATGGATGAATTAATTAGTAATTATAAAATAGCTTTTGAACAAGCACAGAAAAGCTTGTCGGAAGGCGGAATTCCAATTGGTGCTGTTTTAATGAAAGATGATATGATTATTGGGAAAGGCCATAACCAGAGAGTTCAAAAAGACAATCCAATTCTCCATGGCGAAATGGATTGTCTTCAGAATGCCGGCAGACAAAGATCTTACAAAGGCACAACATTATACACAACGCTAAGTCCTTGTATGATGTGTTCTGGAACAATTATTCAGTTTGGTATTCCGAAGGTTGTAGTTGGCGAAAATGTTAACTTCGAAGGCAATATTGAATTCCTGCAAAGCAGGGGAGTAGAAGTTGTTCTTTTAAATGACGTCGCAAGTATTGAGATGATGAAAGAATTTATAAATAAAAATCCTGATCTTTGGAATGAAGATATTTCTGAATAAAAATATTTCTGAATTTAAAATTATGAAAAACTACCGAATTAAAAAAAGTTCTTTACTATTCTTATTTGCATTATTGATTACAAATTCATTTTCGCAAACTGGCTGGCAGCAGGTAACTTCCTTTGGCACAAACCCTGGAAATTTACTGATGTATCGTTATGTGCCGGTCAACATTCCTGCGAATGCACCATTGGTAGTGGTATTGCACGGATGCACTCAAAATGCCTCAAATTATTCTGCATACTCGGGTTGGGATACACTAGCAAGCCATCACAAATTCTATGTTATTCATGCCGAACAGCAATACCTGAATAATTCCAGCACTTGTTTCAACTGGTATTTGCACAGCGATTATAGTCGTGGACAGGGCGAAGTAGGGTCAGTTAAGCAAATGATGAATTACATGAAAAATCATTACAGCATTGACAGTTCAAGAGTATTTGTTACAGGGCTTTCTGCTGGCGCTTGTCTAACTGCAGCTATGCTTGGTGCATATCCGGAAGTTTTTTCAGCAGGTGCAATCAATGCAGGAGCGCCATATAAATCTGCAACTGATATTACTTCTGCATCAAATGTTATGTATGGTTATGTCACCAAAACTCCTGCAGTTTGGGGCGATTCGGTAAGAAGTGAAAACCCTTCCTATTCAGGTTCATATCCAAAAGTCGAAATATTCCAGGGAAGCAGCGATCTGACTGTAAATCCAATTAATGCAACTGAGCTGGTAAAACAGTGGACTAATGTGCACAACACTGATCAGGTGGCCGATTCAGTGAATTCTGCTTTTAATGGAAATTCTAATGTTGTAATGAAGCAATACAAAGATGCTTCTGGAAATATTGTTGTTCAATCATACACAATTAGCAGCATGCAGCATGGAATAGCTGTCGATCCCGGTACATGTTTTCAGCAGGGTGGTACTACAGCTTTTAATTCATATTCCTTTGATGAAAATTTTTATTCATCGTTCTGGGCTGCAGAATTTTTCGGAATTATAAATAATCCGTATGCTATTACAGGTCCCATTACCGTGACTTACGGGCAAACCAATATTACTTTCTCTGTTCCGTTTCATTCAGGTTCTACATATCAATGGAACTTCCCTGCAGGAGTAGTTATAATTTCAGGACAGGGTTCTAATCAGGTTACGGTAAATTGGGGAAGTGTTTCCGGATTTGTTTCGGTGAATGAAACCGTAGCAGGTTCCTGTATTGTTGGCCCTGTAGAATTATTTATCACTGCAACCATAAGCACTGATACTTATGATGGAATTTCGGATATTGTAGTAAATTCGAACCTTTCAGAAAATGGTATATCTATAAAGTCATCTCTAAAAAATTATGATGTTTATGTTTTCGATAATAACGGGAAACTAATAACTTCTGTAAAAGCTCAAAACAATAATACCGAAATAAATCTTTCGCAAAATTTAAAACAAGGAATTTACTTACTTCGAATTATAGCTGATGATAAGACTTTCATTAAAAAAATTATAAAAATGTAAATCGTTTTTAGACTTATAAAATATTTTTGATGATCGCATTTTACATAATAATTTTAAATCAGAGCAAATGAAAACTGATACATTATTTCCTGAACAGGATAACATCCCCGAGCAATATAAATTGTCAGCACCTATTGTGCAGGAAGAATATCTCATTAATGGTGAAATTCTAAAATGGAAAGGAAACTTTCAGCAGGTTAATTCTCCAATTTTTGTGAGTGATGGAAAATCATTCAGTAACATAATTGGCAGTTATCCTTTGATGGAAGGAAAGGATGCATTAATTGCACTGGAAGCAGCAGGCAAAGCATTTGATTTCGGCAAAGGCGAATGGCCATCAATGCCTGTTGAAAAAAGAATTGAGTGCATTAAAAAATTTGTTGCTTTAATTAGTGAAGAACGTGAAAAAGTAGTAAAATTATTGATGTGGGAAATCGGCAAAAGCCTTAAAGATTCGCAAAAAGAATTTGACCGGACCATTGATTATATCAATGATACAGTCGATGCACTAAAAAATTTAGACAGGGATTCTTCACGATTTACCATTTCACAGGGAATTATTGCACAAATAAGAAGAGCCCCTCTTGGAGTTGTATTATGCATGGGTCCTTTTAATTACCCTCTAAACGAAACATTCACAACGCTTATACCAGCTCTTATAATGGGCAATACCATTATTTTCAAACCACCAAAGCTTGGTGTACTTTTACACTATCCACTATTAAGAGCATTTAAGGAAGCATTTCCCAAAGGTGTCATTAATACTGTATATGGCGATGGGCAGAAAGTTATTGCACCACTAATGGAATCAGGAAAGATAGATGTGCTGGCATTTATCGGTTCAAGCAAGGTTGCTGATATTTTAAAAAAACAACATCCTAAACCTCATCGCTTAAAATGTGTGCTGGGCCTTGAAGCAAAAAATCCTGCAATAATATTGCATGACGCAGACATTAATGAAACTGTTAAAGAATGTATCACAGGGGCATTATCATTTAATGGGCAAAGATGCACCGCTCTAAAAATAATTTTTGTTCAAGAAAACATTGCTCAATCTTTTATTGAAAAACTTTCTGAGGAAGTCGGAAAATTAAAAGTAGGAATGCCATGGGAAAAAGATATAAGCATCACACCATTGCCCGAACCCGGAAAATCAGAATACCTCACAGATCTTATTAATGATGCAATTAAATTTGGCGCAACAGTGATGAATCCAAACGGAGGAACTTACGATAAATCTTGTTTCATTCCGGCAATATTATTTAATGTTACCGGCGATATGAGAATTTATCGCGAAGAACAATTTGGACCAGTAATTCCTGTCGTAAGCTATAAAGATATTAAAGAACCACTCGATTATGTAGTAAACTCAAATTACGGACAACAGGCAAGTATATTCGGAAAAGATTCAGATCAGATAGCTAAATTGGTTGACACATTAATCAACCAGGTTTCAAGGGTCAACGTGAATTCTCAATGCCAGCGCGGCCCCGATAACTTTCCGTTTACCGGACGAAAAGATTCAGCTGAAGGAACATTATCGGTATCCGATGCATTAAGAGTTTTTTCTATAAGAACATTATTCGCAACAAAAGAAAACGATGTAAACAAAGCTATTGTCAGAGAAATAATTAAAGATGATAAATCAAATTTTTTATCAACTGATTTTATTTTATAACAATAATGTTTGAGTGTAAATTCTTAATCGAATTTTAATGACATAAGTTAATTATTTTTAATAATTTTGAAATAATCAATACTGTATTTTATGAAAAAATGTCTTGCTTCACTATTTATATTATTCCTTTCTCTAAACATTTTAAAAGCACAACAGGATGTCAAAGTAAAAATATACAATCCTAATGCTGATGCAAAAGCTGAAATTGCTTCTGCAGTTGCTCAGGCTGATTCTCTTGGCAAGAATGTATTTCTGCAAATTGGTGGAAATTGGTGCAAATGGTGCTTGCGTTTCAATAAATTGTGCAGTACAGACAGCGTAATCGACACTTTGTTACACAATAATTTTATTGTGCTTCATGTAAACTTTAGCCAGGAAAACAAAAATCTTGATGTACTGAAAACCCTTGATTTTCCTCAGCGTTTCGGATTTCCCGTAATTGTAATTCTTGATAGCAAGGGTAAAAGAATTCATACTCAGGATACGGGTTTGCTTGAATCCGGTGAAGGTTACGACAGAGAAAAAGTTATCAGTTTCCTGAGATTCTGGACACCAAAAACACTCAATCCAAAAAACTATGAAAAATAATTTACTTATGAAAACATACATGAAACCTTTTGTAATTTTTCTTATATCAACTTTGCTTTTTTCATCATGTGTAGTTGGAAAAAAGAAATATCAGCAACTGCAGGCCGACAAGTTGAAAGTAGACGATCAATTGCAGGCGCTTACTACTAATTATACTGTGCTGAATACTAAGTACGACAGCCTCGCGGCAAAATTTAAAGAACTTGAAAAAAAGAAAAAAGAACTCGCAGAAACAAGTCAGACCGAACTTGAAAAATTAAATGCTGAACTTCAAACAAAAATAGATCTGCTTGAAGCAAGCAATAAAAAAGTTACTGATTTGCAGGCTGCGGTTGATAAGCAAAAAGCAGCAAGCGAACTTCTGCTTTCAAAAATAAAAAATGCATTGACTGGATTTACTTCCGATGAACTCACTGTTGAAATGAAAGATGGCAAAGTTTATGTCTCCCTTTCTGAACAACTTTTATTTCCCTCAGGAAGTTCTACAGTAAATAAAAAAGGGAAAGAGGCTTTGGCAAAAGTTGGAGAAGTATTGGCAAAACAAAGCGATATCGATATTAATATTGAAGGCCATACTGATAATGTTCCCCTGAAAGGAACAGTTATCAAGGATAACTGGGACTTAAGTGTAATGCGTGCAACGGCCATTGTTCGAATTCTTACTGTCGATTATGGAGTGAACCCGAAACAGATTATTCCTTCGGGACGTGCTGATAATTTTCCTGTGGCTGATAATTCCACAGCTGAAGGAAAAGCAAAAAACAGAAGGACAGAAATTATACTTGCTCCTAAGATTTCTGAACTAATGAAAATAATTGAAAACAAATAAGTACAAACTTTAAATCTTAATAAACATGAAGACATTTAAATTACTTACGGTTACAGCATTTTGCCTTATGGCAACAGTGTTGCTTTCATCATGTGGCATTATGAAAAATAATGATTTCTCAAGCCAGAAATACACACATTTCAAAAAAGGAGAAACTGCAACAATTACAAATACATCTAACAAAGAGAAAAAAGAAATTGCTGCTAAAGATGTTGTTTCAGGCAAAGAAGAAATATCTGAAATTTCAAACGTTGCAACAAATGAACCAGTTCAGCCAATTATAAATTCAGTACAAAAAAATGAAACAGTAAGCACAGCAGCTATCGATATTGCCATTCCGAAAGAAATAACGAATGTTAAATTAAACCGAATGTCTTCTTTTGTGATGAATCGTATTGCCAAGAAAGCCAATACTGAATCTGTTAGTGGCAGTGACACTAATCTTATACTGTTAGTTATTCTTGCAATACTTTTGCCACCGCTCTCTGCATTTCTTGCCAGAGGTCTTGGAACTGAATTCTGGATTGATTTATTACTTACAATACTTTTTTGGATTCCGGGAGTAATTTATGCCCTGCTGTTAGCATTCGACGTGGTATAATAAAATCACGCACTTTTTTCCATGAGGTCAGGCCGGGAGGAGATTATATTTCTTACCGGCCTGAAATCTGTTCGCATCAGCCTCCAGCGGTCAGGATACTTATTTAGGAGGTGAATAATTTTATTCTTATGTTTTTTAACTGCATCCGAAATAGCCGGTGCAGAAATAGGAGTGGAGCAGGCGTTGCCAACATTAGCGCTTGTAAGGTCCATGTTTCTGGCTACAACATCCCTTGCAGCATTTTCAAGTTTATCAAGAAGCAAAATGGTTTTTGAATACCTGTCGTAAAGTTGTACTTCCTGTGGTTTAGTGGCCATGCCTGCTCCAATGGTTTCAAAGTTCAGGTAATCGACTGTAATATATATATCGGTTGCTGAAGAATCGTGATAAAGATTGTTTACGTAATTAATAGCTTTTGTAATGACAACTTTAAGTGCGGTTATATCGCCCTGATAAGATTTAATTTTATCAAGAGAATCATCTGAAAGAATATAATTAAATCGTGAATTGTTTTCACTGCATTCTTTTACATATGATTTGCAAAGATCTACAAGGCTTAACCCATAATTATTCTTGGTTTTTTCCAGATCTTCCCTCGATTGTGAATATCTCCTGATTATGGATTTGGTATTTTCATTATAAAGATTAAGCGCAATGTTGTCATTTCTGAATGTTTCAATCATTGTCTTTACACTGTTGTATAAAAGAAACCCAATGATCTTTTTGCTTTCAGATGTCAGCACTTTATTGCTGTCAGAAACACCAAAGTTGCTTTGATCCTGATTAAAAAAGAAGAATAACAAATCATTTTTTTGATCATGCTCATTATAGTAGCCAAGTACAAGAATAACATTTTCCATTTCCTGGAATACATTCATCTGGACTGCCTTCTGTGTTTGTTTTGGTTCAAATGGAGTTTCCTCTTTTCGTAACCAGTAGAAATATGAATTCGATTTACGAATATTCTGTATCAAGCCATCTTCATCAGTAAAATCAATATCCTCAAGCAAACTGTCATTACCAGAAGTATTATAATGAGCACTTTTTGATTTAATTTCAGAAGATTCGGGACAATAATAAACACCAATTACTTTTTCAATACCCGGAAGTATTGAATGTGCATTTTTAAGCACTTGTAAAACCGGATTATTTGTAAATGAAAAAGTGGTCATATGTTAAATTACGCTGTAAAGATAATTTAAGAAAATAAATTAAGCAAACATTTAAGTAACTATTTAAGTTGGTTAAGTAAGTTTAATATAACTTAATTAAGCTTCTTAATATAAAAGTTAAACGAATATATATTACTTAAATTGTTTGTATTCAGTAATATATTACTATATTTTTGTTGTAGCTTTTAATATGCACTGATGGTTATTAACATTAAATAAACAATAGTAATTAAGCCTGCTTAATAAATTAATAATATGGAGTTATACAGTCCGAAAGCTAAAAAAGCTGATAATTTTCGCAAAAACACTATAAAAAAACCTGGAGAAATAATAGTCAATGGAAAAGGCAATTCTATAGGAACTACTATTATTTTTGAAGTGAAGAAGGCTGAAAAAGAAAAAGAAAAACCGAAGCTTCAAAGAAAAAACCTGTTCATATCTATTGGAGATTTTCTTAAACTCAGATTTTATGAAAGGATGAAAACCTTTTTTGATTCTGAAGGAAAAGATGAATATGCAGGAGAAGTCAACCTGACGGATAAATAAGACCAGAACTATATATGGATCTCTCCAGGTTGCAGATTATAAATGCGGCCCCATTTAATGAGTGCCCAAAGGCGTTCATGCATATAAAACAGTCCTACCTTTGTTAAAACTTCTGTACCACCCACTTTTATTGAATTTAATGAGTTTCCTGAATACAAAAAACTAATAATCATTGTATCAATAGAGCCGAAGAATCTCCAGCTGATTCCTTTTACAAGGCTTCTGACATGAGATGATTTATTTGAAATTCTTCCCCAGTTGATTAGGTTCCACACACGCTCATGCAAATAAAAAAGGAATATTTTTGTTAATACTTCTGTGGCGGCAATTGGCGCAGCAAGCTTAAAATCTCCAAAATAAAAATAAGCAATAAAAAAGGTATCAATAGTACCAATTATTCTCCAGCTTATTCCTTTGATGAGACTGCGCACATTCGAGTCCTTCATATCCTATCTTTTATATAGCAAATGTACTAAATATATTAATGCGCGAAATTTTCACTTTCATTTTAGTGTATTTTAAGATTATTGAGGCAAATAATATTTTTATTATATTTAACTTTTCTTTCAAAACAATGGGACGACTCGTACTTGATCTTCACGAAATATATAATAAAGGCTGGAAAATCGATAAAGCATTGCATGATATAATTGATGAAGCTTTATCATGTAAAATTACTGAAGTAGTCATAATTCCTGGCAAAGGGAGTGGACAGTTAAAGAAGAAAGTTCTCAGGTTTCTTGATCAACCGGAAATAAAAAAACAATATCACAGAATTGATAAAGACAGTAAGAATTTTGGAAAGATCTATGTGTACTTCAGATTTTAAAATTTTTGAAATAGTTTTTAATTTATTTTCAAAGAGAAATGGACATTTTGATATTTACCATTTGAAAAATTCAGTTGTTTTCTTAATTACATCTTAATGCAGAACTTATTTATCATAAATAACCAATATTGGTCAAAACCCTTGTTTATCTAGTCTTTTTTAATAAATGCATTTGTCTTATAATTAATATTATGTTAAGTAGCTATTAACGATTAATAAATTACTTTTATTGTATCCACTCCAATTTTTCTTTTAACAATACTGCACTTATTATTAAACTTGTTTTAAGCTCATTGAAATTCCAAAATAAAAAAGGGAGATATTTACACCCCCCTTTCCTACTGCTAATTCTCAAATATTATTTATTTAAAGCTTTCAACTTTTCATTAATCACTTTATATTTATCGGTCTGGTTAGTTTTTGCATAAAGTTGCTTCAACGACAATAAAGTATTATAATCGTTCGGATCAAGTTCATATGCTTTCTCCAGATATGGCAACGCACTTGCAAATCTTGCTTCAAAAATTGGTTTCAATTTGCCATATTTTGTCATATCATTTGGATCTTTATCAGCTTCTAGGAAAATTCTAACTCCATCATTAAAATATAAAGCTCCAAGATTGTATATTGCATCAAAATAATTTGCTTTCAGATCAATTGCTTTTTTATAAGCTGTTTCAGCTTCCGTAAAGTATGAATCCCTGTCAGTGGCAGCTTTGGAAGTATCATTTGACAGTGCGTCAAAACTGGTTCCAATAGCATAATAAAGATTTGGATTACTTGGATCTTTTTGAATTGCCAATTCAAGTAAATCTTTTGCTTCTTTTGATTTGCCTGAAGTAAGATAAATATTGGTTTCAGCAATAATAAGGTTGTAATTATCAGGGTAAATCTTCCTTCCCTTTTTAATTGTTGATAAAGCAGAAGCGGTATCTTTTTTATTTGTATAAATATTTGCCAGCGAAGCATAGATCAATGGCTGGTGATAATTTGCCTTGACAAGTTTAATGTAATAATCTTTTGCTTTGTCAGGATTCTTTGCCAACTCTGCACATAAAGCTGCATTGTAAGTGGCAGATGTGTCCGTAATTTGAAATATTGCATTAATTGCAGCTGTCTTATCAAAGTTGCTCATTGCCTCATCATATCTTTTTAGATTATACATCTCTACCCCTTTATTATAAAACTGATTGCTGCAATTATAAAGTCCTTTCATAAGATATTCATAAAATTCTTTTTTTGTATCCAATTCAAATGCTTTTTGGTAAGAATCATAAGCAATTTGCAATGCATTAGAATCAAGTTTCTTATATTTTTCTTCCTTTGAAACGTAAATTTCATAGTAAACATTTCCTTTATAGAACCAGGTCTTAGCCCAGCTTTTAGTTTCATCACAAATAGATGCCTCGTCAATACACTTCTGTGCTTTGTCAAGGTAACCATTGTTAGTGTAATTAAAGGCACTAAGCACCTTCTGCTTGCATTGCGCAAATGTTAAGGTTGCCGCAAATACCATAATTAGGAAAATAGCAGTTTTTTTCATTGTTCAGTTATTTATGTTTATAGTGTATAGAATGTAACAAAATTAAATTATCTGATTAATATCTATCAATTTTATTGCCAATTTTAATATTATGAAAAATGAGTAATACTGGATTGATATTTACTCAGCATTTTCACCAACATTATCACTTGGTTTTTCATCAACCTGATCAGTTCCTAATGTATCAATGTCCGTAACTGTATCGCTGATATCAATAGTTTCAGTATCCCCATTACCATTGCTGTTCATTTTGTCTTCTTCAACTGGAGTCACTGATGCAATGCAATCATTCTCTTTCATTTTTATCAGACGAAC
>Ga0224524_1000112_pt1 | contig 34259 bp, 26 predicted proteins | sample CFST75metaG_FD_179895 | JGI IMG/M metagenome (GOLD analysis project Ga0224524, IMG submission 179895) | Peat soil microbial communities from Stordalen Mire, Sweden - C.F.S.T75 | ecosystem: Environmental > Terrestrial > Soil > Wetlands > Peat | place: Sweden: Norrbotten County, Stordalen Mire... | reverse complement strand
ATTATCTTGCATCACTGGAGAAGCTTTACCCAGCTGTTGAATTTGATTATTTTCAATCGAATGTTGAAGGTGAGATAATAAACAAGATTCACGACACAGGGTTCTCTTCCGACGGGATAATACTCAATGCCGGGGGCTATACACATACATCGGTTGCTATAGCAGATGCTATAGCATCCATAAGAACTCCGGTCGTTGAGGTTCATATTACAAATATTGCAGCCCGTGAGGAATTCAGACATACAAGCCTTATAGCCGGGTCAAGCGCCGGATCAATTTCAGGCTTCGGTCTTGACAGCTACCGCCTCGCCGTTGAAGCAATTATTGGGAAATTAGGGAAAGAAAAAGATAAATAATGAACAAGAAAAGAACCAAGATCGTAGCTACTATTTCTGATAAAAACTGTGAACCAGGATTTATCAGCGAGCTTTATGAGGAGGGAATGGATATAGTCAGAATTAACTCAGCTCATCTTAATCTTGAAGGAGCACAGAAGATTATTGACAATGTCAGGAAGGTCTCAGACAAGATTGCAATTCTTCTCGACACCAAGGGACCGGAGATACGGACAACAATTTGTGATTCCCCGATTCCTGTTAAAAAGGGATCCAATATTACAATCACCGGAAATCCCGATAAGAAATCATCCGCAGGCAAAATCTTCGTCACCCTGAAAACATTTGCAAAGGATGTCCCGCTTGGCTCCCTAATAATGATTGATGACGGTGAGATCGAACTCAAGGTTATTAAGAAGGAGGGTGAATCCTTAATATGCAAACCTGACAACGACGGGATGATTGGCTCAAGAAAAAGCGTTAATATTCCGGGTGTTAAGATAACACTGCCATCGCTTACCGAAAAAGACAGGACATTTATTGAGCTGGCAGCCAGGAATGATATCGAATTCATTGCTCACTCCTTCGTAAGATCGAAGCAGGATGTTCTTGATGTTCAGGCCGAAATTGATAAGCATAAGAGTGATATTAAGATAATTGCCAAGATTGAGAACCAGGAAGGTGTTGAGAACCTCAGTGATATTATGGAGGTCGTTTACGGTATCATGGTTGCCAGGGGTGATCTAGCCATCGAGATACCCTATGAGAAGATACCACCGATCCAGAGAATGATCATTTCAAGGTGTATCTATTGCAGGAAGCCGGTGATTGTGGCAACTCAGATGCTTCAGTCAATGATTACGAATCCGAGGCCTACCCGTGCTGAAGTCAGCGATATTGCCAATGCCATTTATTCACAGACAGATGCAATTATGCTCAGTGGCGAAACGGCTAATGGCAAATACCCGGTTGAAGCCGTAAAGACAATGACCAGGGTTGCCCTCGAAGTTGAAAATAATAAGGAGAAGTTCCTCGAAACACCTTACCTTAATGTAACAGGTGAGATCTCGGCTTACCTGGCAAAAGTCGCCGTCAAGACTTCATTAAGGATATCTGCAAAAGGAATTATTGCCGATACAACAGGAGGGAAGACCATTAGGGATATGGCATCCTACAGGGGATTCAACCTGATAATGTCACAATGTTATTCCGAAAGGACGATGCGTGAACTGGCTCTGTCATATGGTGTCTATTCAAGTTTCCAGGAGAGACGAAAATCAATGGATGAGTTCATTCATATCGCTTTGAAGAATCTTGTGAAAACTCACAACCTTAAAGGAGATGACCTCATTGTCGTTCTGGCAGGCAATTATAACGCAGGTTCAGGATTCTCATTTATCGAGGTAGGAACCGTACAGTATCTGAAGGACAGGGTGAGCATAAAAGGCGATCAATAGTTGGTCTGATTTTTGCTGTATGATTATTGTCAGCACTGAAGAATAATGTTAAGAGCCTTAGCACTTTCGATATTCATTTTTTTCTATCCGGTGCATGTAACACTCACAGGCACCGACCATATATCAGGAACCGATTCGCTGAAGGTATTCGAACGCATGTATTATGATGATTTTCTGCGTGATTATAAATTACTTGAAACTATCGGTGTTTCGCTATATAAGTTCCCCGGTGGTGAACTCTTCCCTGCCGATCTGATGAACAATTACTTTAACGGGAAAGTTATTATATCAGTGAACAATAAACTATTGAATGGAAAGTTATTAAATCTGATTATGATGGATAATGAAATCAGTATTAACATGCTCTTCAAAACAGTTAAGAAGCTGAGAATAATTTCTGTCACAAACATGATTATGACCGGATTGCATAGCGATCAGGCCAATATGGCCATGATAAAGGTCGATGATCTCGAGGATGGAGTTAAACTCACATACGAAAAGAGCACTGAAAGCTTCAATTTAAAGTAATTTTGCACCGGGGGATGATGAAATGAAAAGAGCGATATCAATTATCCTGTTTATACTGAACACGCTGGTACTTTCTGCAACCCACAACAGGGCAGGAGAAATCACTTATGTTCAGATTTCGGACCTTACATACGAAATAACAATAACCACGTTTACGTATACTCTTAGTCAGGCAGACCGGCCTCAGCTTAATGTAAGCTGGGGAGACAATTCGATCTCGACAGCAGATAGGGAAAGTATTCTTTACCTTCCAAATTACTATAAGAGGAATATATATAGAATCAGGCATACATACCCCGGCCCCGGAGTATATAAAATTGTTATGCAGGACCCTAACAGGAACTATGATATAAAAAATATACCAAATTCAGTTAATGTTGTATTCTCCATTTCGACAATCCTTATTGTAAACCCTGCCATAGGTCACGACAGTACTCCGGTTCTTCTGAATCCGCCATACGATAAAGCTGCACTGGGATACATCTTCATTCATAACCCTGCTGCCTATGATCCTGATGGCGACTCCCTTTCTTACAAGATGGCAGTTTGTACACGTGAGGACGGCAAACCCATCGAAGGTTATACGCTGCCTCCAGCAACTCATTACATCAAGGTCGATTCCATATCAGGCGATCTTATCTGGAACACTCCTGCCGACACTGGCAAATATAATGTCGCAATGGATATTGAGGAATGGAGGAATGGTAAAAAAATCGGAATGGTTGAAAGGGATATGCAGATAGAGGTCTTTAATACCAAAAATAAGCCACCGGTCAATGGACCTCTCAAGAACCTTTGTGTGGAAGCCGGTCGGACAGTCAGCTTCATTGTGTCTGCAACTGATCCTAATAATGATTCTATTTTCCAGAAAGCTACTTCAGGTATTTTCAGCCTCCCTTCATGTCCCGCACATTTTACTGGAATTGATTCAGCAAAAGGCCATTCATCTTCGAGGTTCACCTGGACTCCATGTTTCTCGGCTGTGAGGAATCAGCCATACAATATCATTTTTAAAGCAGATGATAACAACTCTGATATAAAGCTTTCCGATATTGATAACATGACGATAAAGGTGCTTGGTCCTTCACCAGTCCTTCTAAATGCTGATCCCCAAGGCAAATTCATTACATTGGGGTGGTCAAATTACGGGACAACAGAAATTTCAGGATTTGCCATTTACAGAAGGGAAGGAGCCTCAACGTTCAGCCCGGATTCGTGTACTTCCGGATTACCTCCTTCCTCCGGGTTTGTCAAGGTAGGATACATTTCAGGCAGTTCTACTGTTTCCTATACCGATACGGAGAATGGACAGGGTCTTCAGTTTGGGAAAGAATATACTTACAGGATCGTTGCAGTCTTTAACAATGGGACAGAAAGCAAAGCCTCAAATGAATTGACTTCGACTCTGGTTTCCGGAGTCCCGGTCATAAAGAATGTAAGTGTAAAAAATACAGATCAGACTAACGGATCAGTTTTCCTTTCATGGGAAAAGCCTCTTCATCTCGACACAATTCCCGATGCTACTGGTCCTTATGAATTTATTTTATCGAGGGCTGATGGAATAAACGGAACCTTATTTTTAAAAATTGATTCCATTTTTACAGCTGACCTTAATGATACTGTTTACGCTGATACTCTTCTTAACACACAATCAGTCGGTCATATTTATAAAATAGAGCTTTGGAACAGAAAGCCCGGAAAGGAATTTATGATCGGTGATCCAGGGTTTGCTTCTTCAGTATTCATTGTCCTGAGCCCTGGCGACAGGAAGACCAGGTTTGTGATCAGCCGGAATGTACCATGGATCAATACCAGGTATGATGTTTTCAGGCTGAACAGCTTATCACTGAAATATGATTCTGTCGGCACCACAAACCAGCTTGAGTATGTCGATGCTGGTTTAGTAAACGGGACACAATATACATATTATATTAAATCGACTGGAGGCTATACGGCGGCCAACATGCCAAAGAACCTTGTTAACCTATCACAGAAAGCATCCTGCACTCCGATTGATAATGAGCCTCCATGCATTCCGGATATAAATGTAACTAGTCAGTGCGACAGCCTGTACAATACCGTTTCATGGAGCTTTACTGACAATGGCTGTCTGAGCGATGTTGCTGGTTACAAGATATTTTTTAAGCAAACAAACACTGAGAATCTTGAGCTTATCAAAACAATAAATGACAGGAACACTTTCTCGTTCAGACATTACCCTGGAGATTATATTTCAGGATGCTATGCTGTTACTGCTTTTGACTCCCTGAATAATGAAAGTAATAAATCAGTCATGGTATGTGTCGACTCATGTGACTTTTTTGAAATCCCGAATGTTTTTACACCGAATGGCGATAACATAAACGACAGACTTCTTGCCAAAACATCGGGACTTGTTGAAAAAATTGATTTCAAGCTTTATAACCGGGGTGGTTTGATGATATTCAGTACAGATAAACCAAGGATTGACTGGGATGGTGCCTATAAGGGGAAAATAGTCTCACCGGGAGTATATTTCTACCAGTGTGATGTTTATGAAAGACGAATATCTGGATTGGCGCTTTTCCATCTTTCAGGGTTTATTCATGTAATTACTACTCCAGATGCAAAAGTTACCAAGGAGGTGACAAAATGAGATACGCTAAATCAATAAGAAAGGAATGCCTGTTTATGATCGGAGCATTTATGCTTTCAGGAATAATTACCGGTCAGGCTGCTTTTGATTGCCTTTTAAAGGCAAAAGCTCTTTCGGAGGATGGGAAGAATAGCCAGGCAATTTCCATTCTTTCATCAGCACTTGAAAGCAGCAGTGAAGGCAGACTTTTTGCTGAACGGGCAAATGCAGAGCTTAATCTTGGCAATTATAAAGAGGCTATAAGCGATTATACAAATGCAAGCAGATTAGATATCTTATCAGGCGAGTACGGTCTTGCAAGGGTATTTGCGTTAATGGGAGACGCAGTAAATTCGACTGCTCATCTTGAAAAGAATATGAAATCGGCTTTCAGGAAAAGTGAAAAGGAAATAATGCTTGACCCTGCATTCGTTAAAATAGAAAACAAGCCTGAATGGCGTACATTCTGGAAAACGGATTGGTATACCGGGTCTGACAAGGGTATTGCCGAGATCGAGTATTTCATTTCAGACGGAAAGACAAATGATGCACTCTCAGCATTGTCGGAGTTTGAAAAAAATTACCAGGGTAGTGCCGCTGTTGAATATGCCGAAGCTTTAGTAAACATTTCAGCCGGTAAATATCCGGATGCTGTAAAAACATTGACATCATTGTCAGAATCTGATCCCCTTAATGAGAAATATCTGCGGGTACTGGCTAAGGCACAGGAAAGCATCGGAAATCCTGCCGGTGCTTCAGTCACCTATTCAAAACTTATTGAAATGGAGATACCTGATGCCGGGTTGTTTGTTCAGAGAGCCGAATGTTACATGAAAACCGGGGAGACAGAAAAAGCATCAGCCGATATAAGCAGGTACCTTGGCATTTATCCTGATAGCAAAAATGCCTTAAGCCTGGCTGGCAGGATGGAATCTGCGGCAGGAAATAACCTGGAAGCAATAACCTATTTTAATAAAAACCTGGTGTTACACCCAAATGACCCTGATTGCTATATTGACAGGGCGAACTCATATTTATTATCAAAATCATGGGATTATGCTGCACAAGATTACAGCATGTCTCTTGACCTTGCTCCTGGAAATCCGGATACCTGGCTGAAAAAGGGCATTGCCCTGGTCAACTCCGGAAAAACAGAGGACGCATGTCACGATTTCAGACAGGCACTGAGTCTTGGGAGCAAGCGTGCAACTGAATATATAAGCCGCTACTGCATTAAATAATTTTCTCAGGAAATCCTTACTCCGTCTATAGTGGGCCGTGCTCCGTGTATCCTTTACCTTATATGCTTAAGTATCCTTGAAAAGAGATCGTGAGGTTTAAAAGGCTTCAGAACGTAGTCATTAATATTTAGTTCTTCTATCTTATCATGACTCTCCGACATGATAGCTGCAGTAAGTGCTACAATAGGGATACTGCTTATCTTCTTATCTTCAGAGCTTCTCAGTATTTTAGTTGCCTCAATCCCGTCCATGACAGGCATATGAAGATCCATAAGGACCAGGTCAAATTCTTCTTTCTTGATTTTATCAATAGCTATCTGGCCATTCTCAGCATGTGTTACGATCACACCCCATCCGGTAAGAAATTTATTTGCAACGAAGAAGTTTATCTTATTGTCTTCCGCAACGAGTACTCGTTTCCCTTCCAGCCCGGTATATGTCTCAGCTGCTTCGTTTTCAGCATGATGAGAACCTTTTTCTGCGACCTGGAATTTAAGGACAAATGTGAACCTGGAACCCTGATCAGGTTCACTTTCCATCTCAATTGTGCCGCCCTGCAGTTCAATAAGTTTTTTGCAGATAGCGAGTCCTAGCCCTGTACCTCCGTAATTTCTTGTTGTATCCGGTGAAGCCTGGGTGAAACTTTCAAATATGGCTGAATGTTTGTCCATGGGAATACCTATACCGGTATCACTTACAGAGAATTCCATTTTTGACTGATTGTCAATTCTTTCCAGTTCCCTGATGGTCACTGTTATGCCTCCCTGGTTGGTAAACTTCAGGGCGTTTGATAGTAGATTTGACAATATCTGGTTTAGTCTGATCTGGTCGCCAATTACCTCAGCAGGGAGGTCACCCTCTTTCTTTATTTCAAAATTAAGATGTTTTGCTTTTGATCTGAAAGAATATGATCTCATGATTTCATCCAGGAAGTCGTTCAGATTGAATTGCACCTGTTCAAAAACGATCTTGCCTGATTCCATCTTGTTATAATCGAGGACATCATTGACAAGCGTAAGGAGATGGTTCCCCGAAAAACGCAGTGTCTTGATATAATCCATCTGATCATCCCTGGGATTGCCCTGGAGCAGCAGGTTGGTGATGCCAATAACCTCATTAAGAGGTGTCCTGATCTCATGGCTCATAGTCGACATGAATATCTGCTTTGACTGCGCAGCCTCCTCCGCTTTCTGGCGGGCAACGACGAGGTTATCAAGCATCATCCTGCGCTGTATGGCGATGGCAATCTGGTTGGCAATGAAATCAATAACATAAAGGTCGTCCTGTGAAAATTTATTTTCGTCGTTATAATCCTGCAGGCACATTACCCCGATAATGTTGTTCTCAACTTTAAGAGGAACACCCATCCAGACCTTACAGTCAGTTCCGATAAGACTGATATCGCCTGATTCTTCCAGCATCCTCAGATCATTCTGCCGTAGCAGGACAGGTTTATTTGTCTTTATTACATAGCCGGTAATAGTATTTTTTGTTGGTATCTCCTGAAAATCATCCTTCTCATCGGCAAAGAAAGGCAGCGATAAGGTTTCTGAAGTCTTGTCGTATAGCGCTATGAAGAAATTATTAGTATCCCATATTTTACTGAGCTCATGGACAATAGTTGGATATATTTCCTTAATATCCATTTGCTTCAGGGCTTCGGATGAAATATTATAAAGAATCTCCTGCAGAAGCTGATTCTTCCTTTCTATGGTTATATCCCTGTACATTCGGATAAATGAGACCGGCTCATTATTGATGGAGATGCCAGTAGCTACCAGGGCGACCTGGATCCTGTTCCCGTTTTTATCCTTTCTGACTGTCTGTTTAATTACCTTATCAGTTCCGAAGGCAAGCGTGTCGATATCCTTGGCTTCTCCTTGTAGTTCATCAGGCACGATAAGATCGTTAATATTTTTATTGACTGCCTCTTCGGATGAATAACCAAACAGATTGGTGAACTCCTTGTTTACCATTGTAATTGTACCGGGTATATCTGTCATTGCAATAGCTTCAGGAGTCGAGTCAATAAGATGCTCGAGAAACGCTTTTTCCCTTTTTATCTGTTCCTCATATTCCTTCTGTTTGCTAATATCAGTTACAGTACCGCGATACCCTGTAATTTTGCCATTACGAAATATAGCAAAGGAGTGGGTAACAATGGGCAGAAATGATCCATCTTTTCTTCTTGCATAATATTCATTGCTTGAAATATCCTCTGGCGATTTTAATGAAGCCAGGTTGCCGATCATTTTTTTATAGTCATTTGGGAATATCTCTGAAAAATTCATCCCATTGACCATTTCTTCCTTTGAGAACCCGAAGTATTTTATTCCATGGGCATTTGCGAATAGGATTTTTCCTGTAAGATCAACTTCATAGATCATTTCGGGAAGCATATCGGCTAATTTTGCAAAAAGTACCGACTGCCTTGTCAGGTCTTCATCATTCTTCTGCTGCAGGCCTGGTTCCCAGGTTATTACAAAGCGCCCAGCACTTATGATGAACCCTATATAGTAACCTTCAGAATCGTCCCCAAGTGGAGATGCAGTGAGTTTCTGAGCTTCCCGTGTCACCCTCAGAAGATTAAGTAATTCTATTAGTTTAACACGATTTGCCAGAAGTGTTTCATCAATATATTTACCGATTACTTCATTTTTATCTACGAATTCAACGGATTCTACCTTTCTGTTGAGGTCGAGAATTATAAACCTGCCATCTTCACCGGTTTCGAAAAGTGCCAGGTAGCTGCTTACAGTATTGAAAATCTCTTCCAGAATATCTCCCCGGTTATATTTTATTTTAATACCATTTTTTTCAGGGATGGGATTATAGTGAGTAACAAGGTATACTTCATCATCAAGCTGCATTGTCTCGGCAGAAAAAAGTATATCTTTTTCCGTACCTTCCTTTGTTCGCAGTGTAGTGATATAATCCCTGATAGATTCCAGCTTTGGCAGAATCTTTATGTATTTATTGATTTCAGTTATATCGGTAAAAAGCTTTAAATCTTCCGGGTTTCTGCCTATGACCTCTTCCCTTGAATAACCTAGAATTTTCAGAAAAGTCTCGTTGACATCGACAATCTCACCAGAGTTCAGCTTCGAAATAGCCATAGCCTGGGAAGCTGAATGAAAAGCATGGTTAATCATTTCTGAGGATGATTTTGCTGCGCCAAGATGCTTATGGCGCAATTCGTTCAGTTCATTTTCCAGTTTACTGCAACGCTCCTTAAGATCCCTTAATTTCTTTTTATTTTCCATCAGGAAATAGTTAGGAAATTCGTTCTAAAAATAATAAAAAATGGACTGTTTGGTCAATCTTGTAAAGCAAATATGGTGATCCGGCTGAAAATTTATTTTTTCTTTTTCATTTCATTATAAAACTTGCAGAAACCTGAGATACCACAGCTGTCACAAAGAGGATTTTTAGCTTTACATACATATCTGCCATGCAGTATAAGCCAATGATGTGCCTGGTGCATCAGTTTCTTAGGTATATTCTTTGTAAGCTGTAACTCTGCATCGAGAGGTTTTTTAGCATTCCTGGTAAGTCCTATTCTTGAAGCCACCCTGAAAACATGCGTATCTACAGCCATAACCGGCTTCCGGTAGATCACTGAGGCTACAACATTTGCTGTTTTCCTGCCTACACCCGGAAGTCTTTGCAGCAATTCAGGATCGGAAGGTACTTCCCCTTTAAATTCGGTAACAAGCATTTTTGCCATTCCTGCGAGATGCTTCGCCTTGCTGTTTGGATAGGTGCATGATTTAATGAATTCGAATATCTCTGATGGTTCTGCCTCAGCCATGCTTCCGGCATCAGGAAATCGTTTCATAAGGGCAGGAGTTATCATATTCACTCTTTTATCGGTGCATTGAGCCGATAGAATAACAGCCACCATAAGTGCGAAAGGATCCCTGTATTTAAGCTCAGTCTCTGCAACAGGCATATTTACAGTGAAATACCTTATAACACTGTCATATCTTTCTTTTAAAGTCATTTATTAGGTGATATACTTAACGACGGTAAGATAATGATTTTTATATTTGCATATAAAGCCGCTATTCCTTTAAAATTGTTAGCGAATAATAAGCGTTCAGGATAAATTCATAGGTATTCGAAAATTAACCTGCTTTAACTTGGAAAGAATTATTATAAAAGCACCTGATTCGGTATCTGCCATAATGATCGGAGCAAGATGGGAAGCCGTGACAAAACTTCTTCCCGAAAAAGGTGTTGTGATTGTTACCGATAAAAACGTATTCAAGCTATACGGGAAGAATTTCCCCAAATTCCCGGTCATCAGGATTGTACCAGGCGAGGAGAGCAAGAAGCTTAGAGTGATAGAGTCGCTGGCAGGAAAACTACTGAAGATGGGGATAGATAGGTCTGGATTTATTCTGGCAATAGGAGGGGGTGTTGTATGCGATGTCTCAGGTTTCCTGGCATCGGTATATATGCGGGGCATTAGGTGCGGTTATGTCTCAACTACCTTCCTGTCACAGGTTGACGCCAGCACCGGAGGTAAAACCGGGGTCAACCTGGGTATGATCAAGAACGTAATTGGCAATTTCAGGCAGCCTGAGTTTGTCATTTGTGATTCAACAATGCTCAGAACGCTGCCGGATGATGAGTATTTATCGGGTTTGGCTGAGCTGATTAAGACTGGTATTATCGGCGATCCTTCGATTATTGAAATGCTTGAGGAAAACTATGCCCGGGTCATTCTGAGAGATCGCGAACTCCTTTCTGATCTTGTGGCCAGGTCGGTTAAGTTTAAAGCATCAGTTGTAGCAAAAGATGAAAAAGAATCAGGCCTGCGGCGAATCCTGAATTTTGGACATACTTTCGGTCATGCAATTGAACTTCAGGGATCCTTTAAGCACGGTTTTGCCGTAGCATCGGGAATGGAGCTGGCAACTCTCTTTTCCTTTAAAAAAGGGCTGATTGACAAGAAGGTGTGCAACAGAGTTATAAGCCTTTTGAAGAAGTACGGTATGCTTAGTAATTATACTATGCCATCAGGTATAATTGAGGAGTTTATTCTCCACGACAAGAAGAAAACAGGAGAATATATTCATTTTGTTTTTATTGAAGGAATTGGAATCCCCTGTATCAAGAAAATTCCACTGTCTGATGTGGTGGATTTCTACAAAAAGTTAAAAAAAGGAAATTAGGCAGCATATGAATTCTTTCGGTGTATTATTCAGGATCTCCATTTTTGGAGAATCACATGGTCCGGCAATTGGAGTGATAATTGACGGCTGTCCTCCCGGCATAGCGATCAGGGAGGAAGATTTTATCAGCGATCTGGAAAGAAGACAGGGCGGTGCGGTAGGCACAACAAAACGTCATGAGACTGATCTGCCAGAAATCCTTAGCGGGCTGAATAATGGTTTTACATCAGGTTCTCCAATAACTATTCTGACCCGGAACAAGGATAAAATTTCATCAGATTACAACGAATTCATTAATATTCCGAGACCTGGCCATGCAGATTTTACATCAAAGACAAAATATTTCGGCTTCTCCGACCTTAGAGGAAGCGGGCATTTTTCCGGAAGAATAACCTGGGGAATAGTTGCTGCCGGCGTAATTGCAAAGAAGATATGCATTGGTTCAACGGTCACTGCAAATCTTATTTCAGCCGGCGGGTCTACTGATCTTCAGAAGGCCATTGATGATGCAGTTGCGTTGCATGATTCTATTGGCGGTATAATTGAATGCAGGATTTTAAATCCTCCAAAAGGCGTCGGAGAACCTTTTTTCAATTCTATCGAGTCTGTAATCAGTCACCTGGTATTTTCAATCCCGGCTATTAAAGGAATTGAGTTCGGTTCCGGATTTGCATCAGCAGCAATGCAGGGGTCAGTTCATAATGATCCTTTTATTGACAGGAACGGGAAGACTTCCACGAACAATGCCGGAGGGATAAATGGAGGCGTTTCAAACGGGAACGAAATAGTATTCAGGGTGGCTGTTAAACCTACTTCATCAACAGGTGTGGAACAGACAACCTTCAATTTCGAGTCGGGGAGAATGGATACTCTGAAAGTTTCCGGCCGGCATGATACATGCATTGCTTTAAGGATGCCGGTTATTGTAGAAGCTGCTGCAGCAATTTCGCTAGCTGACCTGATGCTTGTCGACACGGGTATCTTTGGAATAAGGAAATAATTCTTCCGGTTACCGGTTATCGGCTTTTTTCTGCTTCACTTTTTATAATCAGTATTTTCCTGGTAGCATCAGTAACCTTGAATCTGTCATCAATTCTCTCGCCGACTATCCATGCAATTTTACTGCCTGATTCAAGTATAAGAGCCTTTTCTTTATCAAACCTGGATAATTTACTGTCAATAAAATAATCACTTAGTTTTTTCTTCTTTTTCATTCCAAGTGGATAGAAGAAATCGCCGGGAAGCCATTTTCTTAATACAATCGGGAAGGAAATCTTTTCAAAATCCAGGCAGGCGGTATCACGATCCGACGGGATGATAAAACCAGGAGCCGGGATTATTTTGCTGACTGACACAATTCCCGGTATTTTTCTTAAACCGGCTAATGAATTAGCTTTATAATATTCATCCTTTGTTTTAGCCTGAACAGAAATGATGATCTCATTCCTGTTTTTCAGAAACCTGTATGTACCTGTGAAAAGATGACTGCCTGTCTCTCCTTCAGCAATATTATGAAGATCAGAGACCAGGCTGCCGTTAATCCCGAACGGTTTGAACAGCTCATATAACAGTGTGTTATTCCTGAGCAGAGGCTTGAGCCTTGTGATATTCATTGCAAGGTTGCCATCTTTCTCCTTTAGCAGACTTTTCCTAAGCTTATCTGTGAAATAATTAACAATATCGTTTGTGGCTCCCAGTCTTTCGCAAGTCTCATTCAATGTGGCTTCTATAGATGGATTGATCTCCTTGAGAACGGGAATTACAAGGTGCCTTATCTTATTCCTGGTATATTTCGTTTGAGTGTTTGACCTATCTTCTCTGAATTTTACCCTATGTTTAATCTGGTATTCCCTGATCATTTCCCTTGGAGCAAACAGCAAAGGTCTGACGATATTGTTGCCGGAATTCTTTATCCCTGTTAGTCCTGCTATTCCTGTTCCCCGTGTCAGGTTGATAAGAAGTGTCTCGATATTGTCATTCAGGTTGTGAGCTACAGCAATAACGTCATATCTTTTCTTCCTGCGTGTCTCTTCGAACCAATCGTAACGTAACTCCCTGGCAGCCATCTGAATTGATATGCCTTTGCTTTCCGAGTATTTCTTTGTTTCAAACCTTGTGGAATAGAAAGGGATCTTATGGAAGGCTGCCATATTCTTTACCAGTTCTTCATCCTTGTCTGACTCCCTCCCCCTCAGGCAAAAATTACAATGTGCAATCCCTGATTTTATTCCGCTCCTTATAAAGAGATCAACCATAACCATTGAATCGATCCCTCCGCTTACGGCTAAAAGAACCTTGTCTTCTTTATTAAAAAGGTGGTTTTCTTCAATATATTTCAGGAATTTATCCAGCATAATTTGATTGTGTGACAGTTATCGATATAGTAGAGTGGATGGAGGACCGGGGTCAAAGTTATCTGGTTTAAGCAACTGTTCTCCGGAGAAAGTCAGATAATTAACTTTTGAATAAAGCGGCAGATTGGGGTAAAAGCCAAGCCTGATCTCGAATGTATTGAGAAGAAGGTTGTCATTTCGAAGCCTGATTCCCAGTCCAACAGATGAAAGAAAATCTCCATTTTTTAAAATCTGGTTGGTACCGGAAAGACATACTATATCGGCGAATACAAAAAAAGCAATCCTGAACCCGTAATAATTGCGCGGGCTGAAGAGTACGGATTCAAGGTTTATTGTTAACCTCTGCGCACCCCCGATTGAGTCATTTCGGAATCCGGAAAGAACTCCATCGGGATTAAAATAGAGATGCTCATCAAGGTACCTATCAAAGCCTCTGGTAAAATCGGCTTTGACGAAGTTCCTGACCTTACAGTTTCCAATATAAATGAGGTTTGAGAAATAGGAAGCCCGCATTGCTAAAATACCTTCTTCAGTCTGGGATCCGTTGAAGTAAGAAGCTAGACCACAGGAAGTATACAAATATCCAAGAGTGCCAATTGACTTTCCGAACGAGAGATTAAATCCCGCATAATCTCTTTTTTTGAACTCATTTATCTCCTTACCGGCAGTAATTGTTAACAATCCGCCATAAGGAATGTCCTCTGTCCTTCCATAGGCGTAGAGCATACTTGTCTTAAAATATTTCTGAACTGAAAGAGAGATGGAACCAAGGAATATCCTGTATTGCTGAAGGTAATGATATGATTCAGGCAGAATCTGGGGATGGTTAAATACATTATTGTTGGTATACCTGGTGCCTATTATTATTCTTGAAACCGATTCCTTGCTGATAAGGAAGGAACGTTCTATCCAGTAATCCTGCAGGTTATACTTTAACGGGGCATTTTTAGGCAGAGTATCAAGATCGACGGTAGTTGACATCTCCTGCACTGAAATGCCTCCTGCATATTTTGTTGTGGAGCTGATTAAATCTTTTGAAAGACTGAACCCATAGGTCTGTTTTCCCAGCCCGTTAAAATAATTGAGTTTCAGGTTAATGAATGATTTTCTGATATTAATGACATTATAGCTTAAACCAAACCCCGGGGAATCCGGAAGATCAGAATTGAAAGGAAAATCCAGTCTGAATTCATTGCCAAGGCCAAGAATGTTCTTATCAAAGATAGAAACCGACCCATTCTTAAAGCTTTGAAGGTCAGCAGTTATACCAAGTGAATATATATCTTTAACGATAACGACAATATTCACCTCACTGTCTGAAACAGGGACTACAATTATGCGAGAGTCGTCAATATATGGCAATTGCCTCAGTATCCTTTCATTATCACTCAGGAGAAGCGGAGACAGAGTATCCCCTTCGTTAAAAAGAAGGTTTTTCCTGATTATAAACTCATTTGTGTTGAGGTGAGTTTTATTCAGCAGGTTTTCGAGTTTATTTGGTTTGAAATTATCAGGATCATTAATATCACTTCCGAAAACGCTTAATCTCTGAATCACTATTTTACCGATTCTTTTCCCGGAATACCTTATATAACTTACATCGCTCGATTCAGAGGTTCTGGTTGCAGGAGAGGGCTGACCTGAAACCACGACGAAATCATATAATTTTTTTGTTATCAGGTACTTTGAAGCCCTGACTTTCAGAGAATCATAAAAACCTGAATACTGATTATAGCTTTTATAAATGGAAGGAACCAGAATTACATTGGAGTTTCTGATTGAATTATTCAAAATATAGGGATGGCAGATATCAGCGACTGATTTATTAAAACTTACAGGGAGCGGATTGTCATTATTCTGAGAACAGAGCGGACTGTCAAAAAACAGAAGGGCCAGCAGAATCAAAGGTCCGACCGGTTTTCCGTATTTTCTACCCCTTATAAGCATCAGGTCTCATGAGAATTGTTCCCAAGAATATCATCAGAATTGAACTGGAATCCGAGCCGCTTGCCGGTTATTACTCTTGAATGCTGTATCTTGGCTTCAGCCTGACCTACTGTTGCGATCTTGATGGTATCATAAGGTGGAACAAGGAGGTCAAACTCAAGAGAATATTGAATGGCTGTCTCAATAATAACCTGAAGAGCCCGCCGGCTTATCGCTTCGTTTCCGTAATTGGAGAACAACATTCCCATCTGTCTCTTTCCTTCAACAAGATACTGGTTCTCATGGTTTATGAAGATCCTTGCAATCAGGTATCCCAGGTCATCCTGCCTTGAGTATTTGAATGAGTCGGCAAGGAAGTTGTAAATATGAATTATTCCGGAATAAGCATTATACTTGTTTTTCAGAATATATGATGTCTTCCAGGCTGGGTGCTCCCTGTCGAACTGGAAAATATTGGAATGCATGCTGAAGAGCAAAATGTCGCCGGCTACCCTTATCTGAGCATCAAAATTGCTTCGGTCAGTATATTCAAGCCTGATCCTTGTGTCGATACCTGTAAGGTTGACATTAACCTCCTTCGCAAGGTTCTTCAGAATATCCTTGACTATACAGAAAGATTCAAGGGTGTTGTCATAAACCTTCTGCTTGAGGACGGATTTCTCCTTCAGCGTTGCAATTATTGATTGTTTCCTGTCATCTAGTTCCGACATGGTAGTACATGTTTTTGATGAAATTGAAACAACTAATTTAGTAATTAAATATTAAATACCTGCGGATTGTAAACTCGACAATTAATATGACCTGGCAAAGAGTACCCTCCTTTTTGAAGGTTTACCTGAATAGATGCATTTACCATCCTCATCAGGAGAGTCAAACGGAATGCACCTGATTGTTGCCTTTGTTTCCTCCTTGATCTTCTCCTCGGTTTCAGCAGTTCCATCCCAGTGTGCCATAATAAAACCGCCCTGGTTATCAAGGATATTTACAAAATCATCCCATTTATCGACATAAAAAGTATTTGCCTTCCTGAATTCCAAAGCTTTATGGTAAATATTATTTTGGATATCTTCGAGAAGCCCGGTAATATGAGCTTCAATTCCATTCATCGGAACTGTCTCTTTTTCAAGAGTATCCCTTCTGGCTACTTCGACAGTGCTGTTTTCAATATCCCTTGGTCCTATTGCAAGGCGTACAGGCACTCCCTTGAGTTCATAATTGGCAAATTTCCAGCCTGGCTTATTAGTATCGCGGTCGTCATATTTTACAGATATTCCCAGGAATTCAAGAGAACTCATGATTTTCTTTGCTGCAACAGATATTGTTTCCAGTTGTTCCGGATTCTTGTAGATAGGTATAATCACCACCTGAATAGGGGCAAGGCGTGGAGGAAGAACAAGCCCGTTATTATCGGAATGAGCCATGATAAGTGCTCCGATCATCCTGGTTGATAGTCCCCATGATGTAGCCCAGACGTAATCCAGTTTGCCGGTTTTATCGGTAAACTGAACGTCAAAAGCTTTTGCAAAATTCTGGCCCAGGAAATGACTTGTTCCTGCCTGAAGAGCCTTCCCGTCCTGCATAAGGGCTTCAATGGTATAAGTGTCAATAGCACCGGCAAAACGTTCATTCTCTGATTTATATCCTTTGATTACGGGAAGTGCCATAAAATCTTCAGCAAAATCAGAATAAACACCTAACATTCTCTCAGTTTCCTCAATAGCTTCTTGGCTCGTTGCATGGGCGGTATGTCCTTCCTGCCAGAGGAATTCGGCAGTTCTAAGAAAAAGCCGGGTTCTCATTTCCCATCTTACCACGTTTGCCCATTGATTGATCAGGATTGGAAGGTCCCTGTATGATTGTATCCAGTTTTTATAAGAGTTCCAGATTATGGTTTCAGAAGTAGGGCGTACAATCAGCTCTTCTTCGAGCTTTGCGGCAGGATCGACAATAAGGCCGTTACCCGATTCATCCTTCTTTAGACGATAATGTGTGACAATTGCGCATTCCTTGGCAAATCCTTCAACATGCTTTGCCTCCTTGCTGAAAAATGATTTCGGAATAAAAAGCGGGAAATAAGCATTTACATGTCCTGTTGCCTTGAACTTACGATCCAGTTCAGCCTGTATCTTTTCCCAGATTGCATAGCCGTAAGGCTTGATAACCATGCATCCCCTGACTACAGAGTTTTCAGCCAGATCAGCCTTGATTACCAGGTCGTTGTACCATTGTGCATAATTTTCTTCCCTGTTTGTTAAAAACTTCGCCATATTTTTGGTATAGTATTTGATTTATTAATTCTATAAAAATAGATTGCGTAAAAATAGATAAAAACTTTAGTTATAATTGAAAAAATAGTAGGTTCATCATGGAAGCTAAATTTTACTTCGGAGTTTTATCAGCACTGCTGCTTGCGGGTTACCCATTAAAAGCACAGGTATCTGATAACCGTAACTTCAGGAATGATGATGCCGGGTTGGTTGTAAACAATTATTACGATAATTATGATTATTACTTTACATCGCGTATAAACAGATTTCACCGGTCTTACTCAGCTTTCGACTATTATTCTCCTATGTTTACTGATTTATATTGGTATGACGATCAGCCCTATACATGTGGATCGAGTATTTATGGAAGGAACGGATCTGGTTTCGGGTTTTCATTCAACTACCCCGTATATTATTACGGATGGGGTTATAATAACCAGTATAACTACGATTATAGCTGGTACGATCCATATCATAGAAATAACGGCAACTTCGGCCATAACAACAGCAATATCGATAATAACGGTGACCACAACAGTCGTCAGAACGATAATAATGGTAATTTCAGTAATACCAATAACAACAGCAATGTTTTCAGACACGGTAATATAATAACAAGCACGGCAAAACCGCAGGCTGAAACAAGGTCCTCTATGCCTTCAGTTCAGAGGAGCTTATCTCCTTCAAATAGAAGGAGTGAAAGAACATTCAGTTCACATTCAGGAAGCTCATCTTTCTCAGGACCGGTTCCGCAAACCAGTAGTTCGTCCTCAGGCAGGTCTGGATCGCCAGTTTTAAAATCGATAACTTCAGGTTCAAAATCATCAGATAAATCCTCCTCAAAAAACAGAGGCAGAAGGTAACCCGGAAGGAATGAAAGAAAGACATGTATTTTATGTCTTTCTTTATTTAATAACATTAAATTTGAAAATAGCTTAAAAGTAATTTCTTCTTCCATCTATTTTGGTATAATATTTGCAATTAATAAAGAAAACTAGAAAGGGAATCAATCATGAAAGCAATTAATTACATATCAGTCCTTGCTCTTCTGGCCTTAGCATCCTGTACTTCAAGAGTTTATACAGGTCTTGAGTATGACGACCTTTATTACAAACCTTCCGACCAGCCAGTTGCCCAAGCTAAAAGTCCTGCTGTTAACCAGCCTGCTGAAAGAAATTTGCAGGCAAAGGACTATTATGATAACATATATGCGGCTGATACTCTTGTATCTGATGAGTATTCTGATGCTACAAATAATAATGCTGCTTCGAACCAGAATATCTATAACTATAATTTCGATTCTTACTCCGGAAGGTTAAGAAGCTTTTACGGAAACTATTTCGACCCTTACTGGAGAGATCCTTTCTATTCCGGTTGGGGATTCCCTTCAATATCCATGGGTTTTGGATCGCCATACTACTACGACCCTTTCTATTCTGATTACGGGTATTACGGTGGAATGTATGGTGGAATGTATGGTGGAATGTACGGAGGCTATTATGGAGGCTATTTTGGAGACTATTATGGGTTTAATCCCTTCTACACTGGCTATTACTTACCATATTATTCCTACAACAACCGTTTTGATGCAAATCCTATATCTTATGGCAGGAGGGAAAGGCAAAGCAATTATTCATCTTCCTGGAACAAAACCATGAATCCGGCTATAGCTTCTTCAAGAAGATCAGGTTATCTATCCGACGGTTCAAGATCATATTCAGCTACAACGCGATCATATAGCGGGGCAACATCAGCTTCCCGGAGATCGCAGGGAAACAGCGCTTCGCAGTCAGGCAACAGGACAGCTATAGTCAATTCAAGGTCTTCTGTCCCGACAACGAGAAACTCGGCAGCATCCAGACCTGAATACAAAAGTACCAGCAGGACCTACACTCCTAGCTATAGCAGCCCGCGCATGAGCACAAGACCGAGTTATAATAACAGCAGGGTAAATACTGAAAGCAATTCAGCCAGAGCATATTCAAACGCCGAATCATACAGGAGCGCTCCTTCGAGGAACAACGAATCCACGCGACAAACAAGATCTTCCTCATCATATAACCAGAGATCTTATTCGTTGCCATCCAGAAGATCTGTTGAGTCTGGTTCAGGATACTCGTCAGGATCGAATAGCTCAGGAAGATCCTCTTCTTATAGCAGCGGATCTGAGTCGCGGAGCAGTAGCTATTCCTCCGGCTCATCAGGAAGCAGCTCTTCCGGATCATCTAGATCCTCCAGTGGAGGTTCATCCGGAGGCCGAAGGTAAGGAAGCCATAATTAAAGACGACAATATTAGTTCATTCTTTCTGCAGAGTGTGGAATGCTATTAATTAAAAATTAAAAAAAATGAAAAGATTAAGCTTGATAATTATCATAGTACTTTCCATTGGATCAATAAGTTTTGCTCAGAATGCCGATGATGCATTGAGATATTCAAGGCTCTTTTATACCGGAACTGCAAGGTTTATGTCAATGGGTGGAGCTTTCACAGCCCTTGGGGGCGATATTTCCTCTTTAAGCCAGAACCCGGCAGGATTAGGAGTCTTCCGGTCATCTGAAATAACTTTTACACCGCAGCTTGAATATTTTAAATCAACATCATTGTTCAACAACACCAGCTCAAATGATTATCTATATAATTTTAACCTTGGGCAGGGCGGAATTGTAGCTAACCTTATTAAAAATGAATCTGAAAGCGGACTTATTACTTTGAATTTTGGTTACTCTTTCAGCAGAACCAGCAATCTTACCCAGACTATTGTGATTAATGGAAAAAGCAGCAGCAGCTCACTTGCCGATTACTGGGCCGACGAAGCTAATGGGAACTATAAGGATCAACTCGCCGCAAATGTTCCGGATGCATACCTTGCATGGAGCACTTATGTCATTGATTCACTGCCGGGATCGGATAATTCATATGGCACAGCCTATTCAAATTACGGTGATAACCCTCCTTCGGTTTACGGGCAGAATATAAAACGTGTCGTTACAAATACCGGCTATACAGGAGAACATGCAATATCAATCGGCGGAAACTATTCAAATACCCTGTTCTTCGGAGCTACCCTTGGAATAACAACTCTTTCATATGAGAGCAAATATGAACACAGTGAATCAACGGATGTTTCCCTCCCTTCAAAGTTCACTGATTTTAATTATACTTTATATTATAAAGATAATGGTACAGGGTTCAACCTTAAGTTGGGTGCAATCTACAAGCCGATTGAAATCCTCAGGATAGGGTTTGCATTTCATTCACCGACTATTTACCATATAAATGAGTATTTATATGATAATATCTCCACTCATTTCAGCGATGGAGGGCTTTATACACAATCAAATAACGCAACAAGGTTTTCCTATGGACTCACCACTCCATTCAGGGTCCTGACCGGCGTAGCTCTGCAAGTTAAAAAGATAGCGCTTCTCAGCGTTGATTATGAGTTTGTTGATTACAGTGCTGCAAAATTCTTTGATATTGGTGAAAATAACTTTGATTACACAAATACGAATCAGGCTATAAAAAATTCACTAGGTATGTCAAATAATATCCGGCTTGGAGCGGAAGTAAGGCTGAACAGTATTTATCTTCGCGGGGGATATGGTTATTACGGAAAAGCATGGAAATCAGGTCAGGATAATGAAAACCAGTCATACAATTCCATATCCTGCGGAATAGGATTCAGGGAAAAGAATGTTTTTGCCGATTTTGGCTTTTCAACTATAGCTAATAAGGATAACTACATAATGTACTCTTCAAGTGCAGGATCTGCCATTTCAAATCTGAATATGACCCGAAACCTGTTTTCAGTTACATTGGGCTATAAGTTTGGATATTGATATTTTGATCAGAGGTTGCATTTATGATTATTTAGCAATTCCGTTAAAGGGCTGCCATTCATGGCAGCCCTTTTTTTCTAAAGATACCCGGCAGCATCCGGCCCTGTATTGAAGAGCAGGTCGGCAATGCTCAACCCCGGAACAAATCCTTCCTTAATGGCAAAAACCTGGATGTACTTCTTAAATGGATAGGATGATATCTTTTTAGGGCTGATCGCATACCTGAAATCGTCAATATTATCATTTCCAGTTATGAATTCAGAGGTATAGGAGATTTTCCTGCTGATATCCATCATTTTCAAGGCTGCTTCAATCAACTCCATATTCAGATCGAGAAGAAATTCATGACCTGACAGGATAATTCTTTCAAAGACCTCGAAATAGAAGATGAAGTATGGTGAAGAGCAGTATGCTGAAGTAAGCGCACGAAGATGAACCTGCTGCCATCTTTTTGAATAATCGATGCGGATATCCCTTATATGTGTCTTATGAAAACTTCCGAGGTAAACAGGTACAGTAAGATATTGAGGCTTATCAGCCGACAGAATGTAACAGCGGTTCCTGTATGACTGCTTAAGGTAGTTTTCCTCCCGTTCAATTAAAGCTTCATCTGCATCATTAATATGGGCAAAGTATTCGATCGGGGGAAGGTATGCGGTAGATAGAACTATTTTACGGTTCATATCAGTTTGGTCACTTCATCTTGTTAATCATGCTGGCAGAGAATCCGGCGCCAAAGCCGTTGTCAATATTTACCACAGTAACTCCGGATGAGCAGCTGGTGAGCATTGCGAGGAGGGCAGAGATACCTCCGAAACTGGCGCCATATCCTACACTTGTTGGAACAGCAATTACCGGTTTGTCAACAAGCCCGCCGACAACACTTGCCAGCGCACCCTCCATTCCGGCAATTACTACGATAACCCTGCATTTTCTGATCTCCGGAAGTTTGTCAACCAGCCGGTGGATTCCGGCAACACCAGCATCGTAAATCCTCACGACATTGTTACCAAGCAGTTCAGCAGTAACCGCTGCCTCTTCAGCAACCGGAATATCTGAAGTGCCAGCGGTTATGATGGCAATTTTTGAATCGGGCCTTTCAGGAGCATTTTTGGATAATGAGATTATTCGTGCCTCGGGGAAAAATATCGCCTCAGGTGCAATCTTTTTTACTGCTTCAAACATTTCCGGTGTAGCGCGGGTACCCATCACATTACTTTCCTTTTCAGCCATTATCCTGAATATTCCGGCTACCTGTTCAACGGTTTTACCGGCACAATATATAATTTCCGGATAACCTGTCCTCATTTCCCTGTGATGATCAATCCTGGCATAACCAAGGTCTGTATATGGAAAGGTTTTCAGAACCTCAAGCGCATCATCGACGCTTCTGGTTCCGTTTTTAATATCATTCAGCAGTTTTCTTATCTGTTCCCCGGTCATTTCTTTTTTATTCCATGATCCATGCTTCCCGATTTGTAACCCTCAAGGTCCAAAGATATATATCTGAATCCTATTTCTTTAAGATTATTTACAATAAGTTCCCTTTCAGGATCTCTGATTATCTTTTCCAGATATCCGGGCATGCATTCTATTCTTGCAATATCGTTATGGACTCTTACCCTGGTGCCCGGATAACCTTTTTCAAACAGATAACCCTCTGCATTTTCAATCATCCTGAGCATTCCTTCACTCACTTCAGTGTCGTATGGGATCCTGGTAAGAAGGCAAGCCATTGAAGGTTTATCCCATATATCCAGACCTTCCTTAAGCAGGGATTCCCTGATCTCATTTTTAGTAATACCTGCCTCCGCAAGCGGGCTTCTTACCGATAGCTCCTTCAAAGCTTTCAGTCCCGGACGTACCGTCAGTGTATCATCTGCATTTGTACCATCGAGAATATACCTGTACCCATTTTCTGAAGCATATTCAGCTATCTTACTGAAGAGAATTTTTTTGCAGAGGTAACACCTTTCAACCGGATTGTGCCTGATAATTTCCGGGAAAGGAAGATTCAGGATTTTATGATTCAGGCCATGGGTTTTTGTGAATTCAATAGCCTCATTTATCTCCCGTGTTGGCATATATGGAGTCCTTAAAGTTACAGCAGCCATGTTCAGGTTACTTATTGAACCTGCCCTGTAAGCCAGAAAAGAACTGTCGACACCTCCGGAGAAAGCAATAACAAACGATTTGAGGTCTTTTAGAATTGAATTGAGCTTGATTGATTTGTCATCGGTCATATAATCCCATTGTTATGATTTTTTATAACAATCGAAGCAATGATATTGTTGTAAACTTCCTTTAGGGGGATGCCTTTTTCCAATGCGATTTTCCTGCAATCCTCGAATTCGGGTTTGCATGAGACCTCTTTCTCATTAAAATAGGAGCGTTTAACCGTAACATCGCCATAAGAAGTCTTTATCACCTCGAATTTTCTCGAAAGGGTATCTTTTCTGAAAGGGAATGTTCTGATTCCCACCGAGGTTGATTCCGTAAAAATTATCTCCTTCACAATCCCTCCGAGTCCAGGCTCGCAGATTACATTCAATACATTCCCCGGCCTTCCTTTTTTCATTATTATTCCGGATATATAAACATCAGATGCCCCGGTCTTGAAAAGTTTCTCGGATATATAATCGAAAAATTCAGGGTTCATATCATCGATATTGCATTCAAGCAGAAGCGCATCGTGACCCGTGATTGGCTCATCAGACTCACCAAGGAATATGCGAAGGAGGTTTGGAACGGCAGGATTCTCTTTATGCCCCACTCCATACCCTATTTTGTCAATCCTTACCGGAGTGCCAGGATTAAAATGCGTTCCAAGGGTCGCAATAATTGCTGCCCCTGTCGGGGTCGTTGCTTCAAAATTGACACCTCCGGTTTTTGATGGGATACCTTTGATTATTTCAACCGTTGCCGGTGCAGGTACAGGAAGGGTGCCGTGATCGCAATTCACGAACCCGCTTCCAAGCTCGAGCGTTGATACAAAAACAGCATCAGGATTCAATGAATTGAAGCAGATAGCTGCTCCGACAATGTCAATTATGGAATCGATCGCACCAACTTCGTGAAAATGAACTTCTTTAACAGGTATATCATGAACAGAGGCCTCTGCAATTGCCACTTTCATGAATATCTTCATACTCAGATCTTTTGTCTTTTTATCGAGAGATGATTCACTGATAATTTTTTCAATATCAGAAAGGTGCCTGTGGGTATGCTCATGGTGTGTCTGCTTTATTGTCACTTTCGTTCCTCCGATACCGTGGCGCTGATCCTTTTCAGCATAAAGTTCCCATCCCATCAGATTCAGTTTACTGAGTTCACTGATAAGAAATGCTTTGTCAACGCCCAGATCAATCATCGCACCCAGGTTCATATCACCGCTTATGCCTGAAAAACAATCATAAAAGAGGATTTTCATCTCATTCTAACATTTTATACAATATCACACTCGAAACGCCTGACGGGATTTTATTATTAAAAATAGTTAAATCAATACCGCTCGCTAATATACTACATACAATTCATAACAGAATAATAAAAAAAAATTGTATTTTCGACACTTATCTGATGATTTTTAACCTGTGGGTAATCTGAAATTATGAAAAGGAGAGACTTTCTTAAAACTACGGCTGGTGCAGGACTTGCTGCAGGAGCAGTACTCAGCCTGGGCGGATATGGGAAATTATGGAGTTCCACAAATCCCCTGCTAAAATATGACATGATAGCCCTTATGGGTGGCGAACCCGATGCAATGTTTGATCTTGGTATCCAGGAGCTTGGCGGAATGGGAGCTTTTGTTCAGAAAGGTCAGAAAGTTCTGGTTAAACCAAATATCGGATGGGATGTAACTCCGGAGCTGGCTGCAAATACAAATCCGCTACTCGTAAAGAGAATAATTGAGCATTGCTTTAAAGCAGGTGCAAAAGAGGTTTATGTTTTCGACCATACCTGCGACAACTGGGTGAACTGCTATAAAACTTCCGGCATTGAAAAAGCTGCTAAAAGCACCGGAGCAAAAGTTGTTCCTGGCAACTCGGAAAGCTACTACCATGAGATAGCCATACCGGGAGGAGTGAAGCTGAAGAGCGCCAAGGTACATGAACTTCTTCTCGAAACAGATGTCTTCATTAACGTCCCTATCCTCAAGGATCATGATTCAACCAGGATGACGTGTTGCCTTAAGAATATGATGGGAGTTATATGGGACAGGCAATACTGGCATGCAAACAATCTGAATCAGTGCATCGCTGATTATGCTTTATTTGAGAAGAAACCTGTACTGAACGTAGTTGATTGCTACAATGTTATGGTAAAGCATGGCCCGCAGGGAGTCTCAAAGGAGGATTTGGTTCAGATGAAATCCCAGATTATTGCTTCCGATTGGGTTGCAGCAGATGCTGCAGCAGCAAAAATGCTCGGAGTCCCAACCGAAAGGATAGAATATATTTCAATTGCACATAAAATGGGTCTGGGAAATATGAAGCTTGATACATTGAACATCAAACGAATTAAAATGTAATTTTTGATGAGGTCACCTTTACTGAGAAAATTCCGTATTCTGTTTTCTTCTGTTGTTTTTATAGGATTTTTCATCGTTTTTGCTGATTTCAAAAGCATTATCCCTGTAAAGTACCTCAATATTCTTCTTTACCTTCAATTTATACCATCAGCGCTGAAATACTTCGATCTGAAATCGATGGTATCTTTAGGCTTTATCATTGTCATTTTGCTTACGCTTCTGTCGGGACGGACTTATTGCTCTTTTTTATGTCCGCTAGGTATAGGACAGGATCTTTTTAGCAGGATTGGAGGGCGTATCCGCAGGAAGTTCAGAAGATTCGGTTTTAAAAAGCCTCATACTATAATGAGGTACACTCTTCTTGCAGCGACACTTATCATAACTATGATATGGGGACTATATCTTCTTACGCTCCTCGATCCTTATAGCATATTCGGAAGATTTATGACCTATTTCGGAAAACCGGCTGTGATAGAAATAAATAATTTCATCGCAGCGATTCTTCATAAATTCGATGTGTATTCTCTCGATCATATCACAATCACAGGGTTTAAGCTACTCGCATATAGTGTGCCAGCAGCCTTCTTCCTGCTGATCGGGTCATTATCTCTGGCAAAGGGACGACTCTATTGCAATTTGATTTGTCCGGTCGGTACTCTGCTTGGGCTGTTTTCAAAGGTTTCTATTATAAGGATTAAATTCGATGAAAGCAAATGTACCAGGTGCGGGCGATGCTCCCTTGGCTGCAAATCTTCCTGCATCGATTTTCTAAAGCCCAATGTCGATATAAGCAGGTGCGTCGATTGTTTCAATTGTATAAATATCTGCCCCGAAAAAGCCCTCTCATATAGTTTCGTAAAGATTAAAAGAAAGAGCGAAGTTGCAAAGCCCGCCGATACTGATAAAAGAAAATTCATTGCAGGAGCATTATTGCTTCTTTTAGGTTTGCCACAACTGTTGCGTGGGCAGGATAAGAAAGCTCCTATACCTAAGAAAGAATCGACAGTCAGGGAAAACAAGACATCACCGGTTTGCCCTCCCGGAGCCGGGTCAATCTCAGATTTCAATAAAGAGTGCACTGCCTGCTCGCTTTGCATTACAATATGCCCTAACAAAGTACTGCAGCCTGCATGGCTTGAATATGGCCTTGCCGGAATTATGCAGCCTGTAATGAATTACCATAAAGGCTTTTGTGCTTATAATTGCACAAAATGCACAGATATCTGTCCTACTTATGCACTTCGTCCGCTTGCTCTTGATGCAAAAAAGCTTACACAGCTTGGAAAAGTAAACTTCATAAAGGACAATTGTATTGTAAAAACTGAAAAAACAGCCTGTGGCGCTTGCTCTGAAGCTTGTCCGACCAAAGCTGTCTACATGATACCCTACGAAGGAAACCTCCTCATTCCGGAAACAAATACTGAAATCTGCATAGGCTGCGGTCATTGTGAATTTGCCTGCCCTGTTACTCCATACAAGGCTATCTATGTCGATGGAGATCCAGTTCACATGGCAGCGAAAAAGCCGGTGAATGTTCAGACAGATAAATCCGCTCCGTCAGAATTCCCTTTCTGATTCCCTGCTACTTTCATACCTTCAGTTATCATTAAAACATGATATTTATTTGGTTTGATTCGTGATAATCAGCTAAATTTGTTATATATTCATTTATTTATTAAAACTTTATGAAACCACCATATATTGAGCACATTGGAATAGCTGTAAGCAACCTGGTTACTGCTATTGATTTATATGAGAAGCTATTCGGGTTTAAGTGCTATAATATTGAAGAGGTGCCAGATCAGAAGGTAAAAACTGCATTCTTCAAGGTGGGAGATACTAAGATCGAACTTCTGGAATCAACAGACCCGGAAAGCTCAATCGGTAAATTTATTGCGACCAGGGGTGAAGGAATTCACCATATAGCCTTTGCAGTAAATGATATTGAAAAGCAGCTTAAACACGCTGAAAATATAGGAGTGAGACTGATTGATGCCAGGCCCCGAAAAGGGGCAGAAGGACTGGATATTGCGTTTCTTCATCCTAAATCAACATCCGGAGTCCTTATTGAAATATGCGAAGATAAAAACAAGTAAGTTCCGTCTACTATGAGCAGCAAGATTGCAACCACCGGGAATGCCGGACCAAAGGTAAGGTCCGATTGTGAGATTACAATGGAACTGTCTGCCGTGCGAGGAATAAAGATTGATCTCTCATCGAAGGTAAAGGCTCTGTACGGGGATTCAATAATTGATCTTTGTAAGACAATACTAAAGTTCTATAATATCAAAAATGCTTCCCTGAAGATAAATGATTCAGGCGCTTTGCCATTTGTGATCGCTGCCCGGCTTGAAGCTGCAATCAGGAGACTGGTGCGATCCGACCTTGAATATCTGCCGGAGATGCTGAAGGAAAACATATACCCGACAACTCCGGGAAGAAGAAGGTTCTCGCGTCTTTATATTCCGGGAAATACTCCAAGCATGATGATTAATGCCGGACTTCACTCGGCTGATGGCATAATTCTCGACCTGGAGGATTCCGTTGCGCCTGAGAAAAAGGATGAAGCCCGCTTCCTCGTAAGAAATGCTCTTAGGCAGATCGGATTCAACGGTGCTGAACGGATGGTCAGGATCAATCAGGGCGATCAGGGATTGACAGATCTTGAATTTGTCATACCTCACAATGTAAACCTGATCCTTCTGCCTAAGTGTGAGAGTGTGGAGCAGGTAATAAAAACAGAGTCGAAGATCCAGAAGATCCTCGTAAAAAACAAAATCACCAGTTCGGTTTATATAATGCCCATAATTGAAAGTGCAATTGGCGTGGAGAATTCGTTTGCAATCTCAAAGTGTTCAGAAAAAGTTGTCGCGCTGGCTATAGGACTTGAAGATTATACCGCTGATCTTGGCGTACCAAGGACAGTTGAGGGAAACGAATCATTTTATGCAAGAACAAGGATTATTGTAGCTGCAAAAGCATCTGGAATACAACCCATTGATTCAGTGTTCTCCGATATAGCCGATATGGAGGCCCTTAAACAAAATGTTCTGAAATCAAAGGCTCTGGGTTTTGAGGGAATGGGCTGCATTCATCCAAGACAGGTTCCGGTAATTAATGAGGGATTTGCTCCTGATGAAAGCGAAATCGAAAAATCAAAAATGGTTGTTTCTGCTTTTGAAGATGCCCGGGAAAAAGGGCTTGGTGTTGTGGCACTAGGATCAAAAATGATCGATCATCCTGTTGTTGCACGTGCACTGAAGACTATTGAGGTTGCAGTAAGCCTTGGCAGGTTATCGGTGAAATGGAGGGATGAAATGACGGCAGGAGATAATTAATCGTTATTCTTAAGATATATGGCAGTCAGAACAGTTATAAATGCTGCAGGCAGGAGTGTCCCTGTTGAAATAAACGGACAAAAGGCAGTGCCGTTTAAAGGAGTGGGAAAGTACCGGCCCCGGGGAGGGAAGTTCTCTCCACCAATACCGACATGTATTGATTACCCTGCTGACGGGAACAAAGTAGTTAAATCACTTGAGGAAGCTTTGAGAAAATGCGGCCTCAGAAATGGAATGACCATCTCAACACATCATCACCTGCGTGATGGAGACCTGGTAAGCAACAAAGTCTTTGAACTGGCATCTGAAATGGGATTGAAAGATCTTGTCTGGTTTCCTTCCGCCTCATTTCCATGCAACGATCCTGTTATCAGGTACCTCGAAGATGGAACTATTAACAGGATTGAAGGAAGCATGAATGGTCCGCTTGGCAGGTTTGTTTCAGAAGGAAAGATGAAGGGCACTGCTGTGCTTAGGTCGCATGGCGGACGAGTTCAGGCTATTCAGGACGGAGAAGTTAAAATTGATATTGCCGTGATTGCAGCGCCTTCCTGTGATATGTTTGGTAACGCAAAAGGTACGGGAGGCAGTTCGTCTTGCGGGGTCCTTGGCTATGCTAAAGCAGACAGCATGTACGCTTCGAGGGTTATAGTCGTGACCGATAACCTTGTGGATTTTCCATGTTACCCTATGGAAATTGAAGGCAACTATGTTGATTATGTAGTTGTTGTGGATAAAATTGGCATTCCCGAAAAGATTGTCTCAGGCACTACCCAGGTCACTAAAAGTCCCGACAGACTTCTGATCGCTGAACTTACAGCTTCTTTTCTCGAGAAATCCGGCATTCTGAAAGACGGCGTGACAATGCAAGCCGGAGCCGGAGGGACTTCCCTTGCCATAGCGGTATTTGTTGATGAGATACTTAAGAAGAAAGGCTGGAAATCAAAATTCGGTTTCGGTGGCAGCACTAAATATATGGTTAAAATGCTGGAAGAGGGTAGAATGGGATATATTCTTGATGCCCAGGCATTTGACCTAGATGCTGTAAAATCTGTTGAAAACAATCCAAACCATATTCCATACTCCGTATTCAATGCTTATAATTTCCATTCAAAAGGAAACCTGACGAGCATGATGGACATAATGATACTGGGTGCAACTGAAATAGACCTGAACTTCAACGGGAATGTTGTAACTCATTCTGACGGATACCTGCTTCATGGCATAGGAGGATGGCAGAATTGCCTTCACGCACGGAATGTCATCGTGCCTGTACCTCTGTTCCGCGACAGGATCCCTGTAATTGTTGACGAGGTTACGACACTCTGCGGCCCTGGTGAGCTGATTGATGTTATCATAACCGAAAGGGGAATAGCCATTAACCCGCTTCGCAAAGACTTGATCAGGAGCTTAAAGGGCAGCGGAATGCCAATCCGGACAATAAAGGAACTTAAGGATGAAGCTGAAAGAATCTGCGGAAAGCCAAAGAAGGCAGAATTCGAGGATATGATTGTTGCGGCAATTAAATGGGTGGATGGTACAGTTATCGACGTTGTAAGAAAAATTAAAATAGAATAACATGGAGTTGATGGAGAGCTATAAATGTTCAGTTTGCGGATATGTTTATGATCCGGCTGAAGGCGATCCTTCATCCGGGATAGCACCCGGAGTGGATTTTAATGATCTTCCTGCCGACTTTGTATGTCCGTTATGCGGGGCAGGAAAGGAAGAATTTATAGCAAACAGCTGAATGCAGTGGAGCAGATAAGGTTTTAAACCAGCTACTGCTTGAGCGGAATATTTCCGATTACATCGATAAGAAGGTCCCAGAACATCTGGACAGTTTTTACTTCGATCTTTTCTTCGGGCGTATGTGCTCCCCTGATAGTCGGGCCGAACGAGATCATATCTATTCCCTTGAATTTCTCGTAGATCAGTCCACATTCCAGACCGGCATGAATGGCACGTATATATGGGTCTTTTCCAAAAAGCTTCTTGTACGAACTGAGAGTGCTTTTTAATATTTCTGAAGACATGTTAGGTCTCCAGCCTGGGTAACCATCTGAATGAACTACTTCGGCGCCTGCAAGCTTCATGCAAGTCTCAACCATTGCACCAACATCGTGCTTTGAAGATTCAATCGAGCTCCTTTGTGTTGTAGCAATCTGAATAGTATTTTCTCCGGTGAACTTTACTGATGCGAGGTTGGTTGATGTCTCTACCAGGTTATCCATTTCCTTCGACCATGCTATAGCTCCGTGAGGACAGCATGTAAGCGAATTGAGAAGCTTTTCCTGACTCTCTTTGTCCATAATAAACTGAGGAAGAGTGCACTCTTTTACCGATATTTTAATATCCTTCTCAATATCTCTGAATTCTTCAAGCATTAGCTCCTGGAAATTTTCTATCCATTCCTTTATTACATCAATTACTGAACTTTCAACTGTAATTGTTGCAAAAGCTTCCCTGGGTATTGCGTTTCTCAGGTTACCACCATCAAATGAGCTTACAGATATTTTAAAATTATTGGCAAGATTCCATAGCAGCCTGTTCATTATTTTTACGGAATTGCCGAAACCTTTATGTATTTCGTCACCTGAATGACCTCCATGAAGTCCTGTAAGTGATATTGCGAGTGCCTTATTATTCTTATCTGCTGGTACAGGACTATATTTTATTGTTCCCACAGTATCCATTCCGCCTGCGCATCCTATATAAAGGATTCCTTCATCTTCAGAATCAAGGTTTAAAAGTATTCTTCCTGAAAAGAAGCCCGGTTCAAGATTAATGGCTCCGGTCATGCCGGACTCTTCATCGACTGTAAAGAGACACTCAATCTTTCCGGCTTTAATATCTTTATCTGCAAGTATGGCCAATGCTGAAGCTATCCCCATTCCGTCGTCTGCTCCGAGCGTTGTTCCCTGTGCTGTTACCCATCCGTTTGTTACAACGGGGATAATCGGGTCTTTATTCCAATCGTGCGGATGATCGGCATTTTTCTCACCAACCATATCCATATGGCTCTGAAGAACAACTGTTTTCCTTCCTTCCAGACCAATGGATGAAGGTTTTGTTATAAGAATATTGCCGATTTTATCTTCTTTGGCTTCAAGTACATGAAGCTTTGCAAAAGCGAGAAGGTATGCCCGTATCTGCTGTTCGTGCTTTGATAAGCGAGGGATCATACAAATCTCTTCAAAATATGTCCAGACGGTTGATGGCTTAAGGCCGGCAAAAACTCCCATACACTAAATATTGTAACACAGAATTAAGCGGCAAAGGTATTATTTTTTTCCTCTTAACCCTGTAACCCTGAAAAATTATACATGTGGATGAACACTAAATTTTAGTTATATTTACTATTACTTAATTATAAATTATTTAATACTATGGCAAGAAGAACAATTGTTGCTCTCCCTGGTGACGGAATTGGTGCCATTGTTCTTGAACAAGCTCTCCGGGTTCTAAATGAAGCAGGATTCGATGCTGAATATATTTATGGCGACATCGGATGGGAATTCTGGCGTAGAGAAGGTAATCCTCTTCCCGACAGGACTATTGAACTGATTAAGAAATATAAAATAGCCTTGTTTGGTGCGATTACATCCAAACCAAATGACGAGGCAAAAGCTGAACTTGATCCATCATTGCAGGGGAAAGGTTATACTTATTCAAGCCCGATTGTCGGATTAAGGCAGTATTTCGACCTTGACATCTGTGTGCGCCCATGCAAGTCGTACAAAGGAAATCCTTTGAATTTCATTCGAAGGGGGAGTGGAAATACAATTGAAGAGCCGCTTATCGATGTGGTTATTTTCAGGCAGAATACAGAATGCCTTTATTCAGGAGTCGAATGGACCAATCCGCCTGAGAACGTTTACCAGGCTCTACTTTTTCATCCTAAATTCAGGGAAAACTTCGGGAAAGTTCCTGTCGATGAACTTTCAATTTCGGCAAGGATATTTACCAGGAAGGCTACGATGAGAATTCTCGAAGCTGCATTTGATTATGCAAAAAAATATGGGTATAAATCAGTGACTGTCTGTGAAAAACCTAATGTCATACGCGAGACATCGGGTCTTATGTGGAAGCTTGCAAAGGAAATTCAGAAAAGCAAATACCCGGAGATCAGGTTGGTGAATACAAATATTGATGCACAGATGATGTGGATGACAAAGAACCCGGAAGATTATGGTGTAATCGTTGCCGGCAACATGTTCGGGGATATCGCCTCAGACGGTTTTGCCGGCCTTATTGGCGGACTTGGATTTGCCTGCAGCGCACAATTCTCATCTGATGGTATTGCTGTCTTTGAGCCAACTCATGGTTCAGCGCCAAAATATGCGGGATATGAAGTTCCGATTGTAAACCCGATCGCCATGATAGAATCGGCCTGCATGATGCTCGATTATCTCGGGGAAAAGAAGCTTTGCGATATTATCAGGAAGGCAATTGCCAGTGTGATTGAAGAGGGCAGGGTAAGAACTTATGACATGATGAAGATGCAGGGAAAACCTGAAGTGATAAAAAACGGAGCCGCCTCTACTGTTGAGATGACAGATGCGATTATTGCAAAGCTGAAGAATTAAAGGACTTAATATGAACGAAAAGGTAAAGAATCTATGGC
>Ga0224524_1000111_pt1 | contig 34428 bp, 29 predicted proteins | sample CFST75metaG_FD_179895 | JGI IMG/M metagenome (GOLD analysis project Ga0224524, IMG submission 179895) | Peat soil microbial communities from Stordalen Mire, Sweden - C.F.S.T75 | ecosystem: Environmental > Terrestrial > Soil > Wetlands > Peat | place: Sweden: Norrbotten County, Stordalen Mire... | reverse complement strand
TCTTACCGACTTCACCTGAAAAAACCAGACCCGGCGATTTTTCGATGGGTTTTGGAGGAGAACAAATTGGATCCTGCTGAAACTCTGTTTATTGACGACACCCTTATGCACGTTGCGGCTGCCTGTGAACTTGGCATCATAGGGTACCACCTCCAGAATGGAGAAGAACTCACCGGACTTTTTAAAAAACCGTAACTTTTCTATTCCACATGAGTATAATCCCATGAAAGTCACTTGACTTTTCATCAAATTTGTGTTAATTTTGCACCCCTTTTTAACTGGACACATAATATAAAATGAAATTATCTCAATTCCGTTTTCACCTGCCGCCTGAATTAATAGCCGGGAATCCTTCCAAAACGCGGGATGAAGTTAATATGATGGTGCTCGACCGCAAGACTCAATCGATTGAACACAGACATTTTAAAGATGTGCTGGAGTACTTCAGTGAAGGGGATGTGTTTATCATAAACAATACCAAAGTTTTTCCCGCCCGTTTGTACGGTGAAAAAGAAAAAACCGGTGCAAAAATCGAAGTTTTCCTCCTCCGGGAACTCAACCGGGAATCACGGTTATGGGATGTTCTCGTTGACCCTGCCCGTAAGATCCGGATCGGGAATAAATTGTATTTCGGGGAAGATGATTCCCTTGTAGCAGAGGTTATCGACAACACGACCTCTCGCGGACGAACTATCCGGTTCCTGTTTGACGGGCCTTATGAGGAGTTCAAGAAAACCATCCAGAGTCTCGGGGAAACTCCTCTTCCCAAAATACACAACCGCCCGGCAACATTGGAAGATGAAGAGCGCTACCAGACGATTTTTGCCAAGTATGAAGGCGCCGTTGCAGCCCCGACAGCCGGGATGCATTTCAGCCGCGAAGTGATGAAACGGCTGGAACTCCAGGGCGTTTCTTTTGCTGAGATCACCCTGCATGCAGGACTCGGAAATTTCCGTACTATCGATGTCGAAGACCTCACCAAGCACAAGATGGATTCGGAAGAGGTTATCATTGAGCAAGATGCTGCAGATATGGTTAATTGCGCGAAACTCGGAAAAAAGAAGATCGTAGCCGTGGGAACCACCTCGATGAAAGCCATCGAATCGTCGGTTACCATTGCCGGTACCCTGAAACCTTTCAAAGGCTGGAGTAACCGTTTCATTTTCCCGCCTTATGAGTTCAGCATTGCGAATGCCATGATTACCAATTTCCAGCTGCCACAATCCCCTATGATGATGATGGTGGCTGCTTTTGCCGGATATGATTTCCTGATGGAAGCATACCGTATCGGCGTCGAAAAGAAATACAAGTTCTTTACCTATGGCAATCCCATGCTGATCATTTAATCTTTCATCCCTGAATTCTTGTCAGAAAATTCTGTCATATTGGTTGCCGGTGGAACCGGAATCCGCATGAATACTGATGTTCCGAAGCAATTCTTATTGCTGGCCGGACAGCCTGTCCTGATGCATACTATCCGGATTTTTCACTTGTTTGATCCGGAGATGCCTTTGTTTATTACCCTTCCCGAATCCCATATTCCCTACTGGGAACAGCTTTGCCGGAACCATTCCTTCACCATCCCACATCACGTTGTTAAAGGAGGCGGGACCCGTTTCGATTCTGTGAAGAATGCACTTGACCGGATCAGCGGGGAAGGACTGGTAGCGATCCATGATGGTGTCAGGCCGCTGGTTTCGATCGAAACGCTGAAACGCACCTTTGAAGAAGCCGGGAAAAGCGGGAATGCCATCCCTGTGATCAGGATGCAGGAATCGATCCGGGAAACCGGGCCCTGCGGGAGCAAGGAAATAACGCGTGAAAACCTGAGGATCGTCCAGACCCCTCAGGTATTCCGGAAAGAACTGATTAAAAAGGCTTATAATTCGGTCCCGCACCAGAATTACACTGACGATGCAACGGTATTGGAAACGCTCGGCGAAACTATTCACCTTGTGGAAGGAAATCCTGAAAACATCAAGATCACCTGTCCTTCCGACTTTCGTTGTGCAGAAGCTATTCTCAAGTATCCGGATTTACATGACTAATCTTTCTTCCCTTCCATTCATAAGATAACACATTCCCAAGAATCCCTATCGTTGAAACGTAGATCAGGTTCAGAACCTGGGTGACCGGATAGAGGTACCACAGTTTCTTTTTCCCGGAAAGGGCCATGATTTTCCATATAGCAGGCAGTTCGAGGATCATTTTAATTCCTAAAAGAAAGATTGAAAAAAAGAAAAGGCGCAGGTTAAAGATCCCTGCGATCAAAGTCGCAAGCAACAGGAAATTGAACAGATAGGTTACGATGGCTACGATCATAACAATGCGATCAGTATATCCCCGGCTCTTTGAAACCCATCGTAAACGCTGGGAGAAAAATTCACGTAGCGTTTTTTTTGCTTTTGTAGAAACAATAGCTTCTTTTGCAAAAAGATATTTCACCATTTGTGCTCCGTATTTTTTCCGAATCTTCATCATCAGGAAAAGATCATCACCGGAAGGATATCGCAAGTCATTTTCTGAATTTCTGGTTTCAAGGTATGCCTTTCTTTCAAAAGCCAGGTTGGCCCCGTTGCACATGAGGGGAAATCCCATGCTGCAAGAACCTGCGGTTGCAGCCATCAGTCCAAAAAATTCCATGCTTTGCAGCCGCTCAAAAAAAGAATTTTCTTCATGAAAAGCGACAGGCCCGATGATCATTTCCGGATGCTGCCATTCATAAAAATTCACGATGGACGCGATCCAACCTGGATTTAATCGGGTATCGGCATCAGTCGTTATGACAAGTTCGCCGGAAGAGGCGTCGACTCCCGATTGGATGGAACGTTTTTTAAATGCCTTGTCATTCCCGGTCGCAGCGGTCAGGATCAGGCGAAGGTTCATGGAAGGGTTCGCCTGCGCAAACTCTAACATCCTCTCTACCGTCCTATCGGTGGAATGATCATTTATCACCACGATCTCCACAAGGTCCATGGGATAATCCTGGAGTTTCAGGTCTCTGAGACAGTTCCCGATATTTTCTTCTTCATTCCTTGCCGGGATAATGATGCTGACCTTTGTCACAGGCTGATCCGCCGATCTGACAAATTTCTTCAACCGGAATATTCCTACATTGATCAGGATAATGATAAAAAAGTAGAAGGCGGAGATCACCATGAAACCGGTACAGAAAATAGTCAACACTATCATGGTTTTCGGTTAGGAAACCTGTGAATTTTTACGGAAGAATTTCAGCCTGAAAACGAAGAAAGTCCCTATCACGGCAGGAATGGCGAGGTTAATGATCCAGAGCAATGTAGCAGCTGAAAGGATCCCGATCAGGATGGGATCCGACATGCCCGCTGAATGGCTGAAATAAATCCCGAAGAAATATATGGCAGCAGAATTCCGGATACCGAGTTCGGTGAGTGTGATCGTAGGCACAATATATAAAACGAAAAAAATCAGGGAGGTGATGATGACACTGTCAAAGAGCGGGACCGGCACGGAAAAAATTTTTAGCAACACAAGGAACTGGATGGTAAAAATAATGTAACGCAGAAAACTCATCCCAATCACATAAGCCATGTCACGTGGCCGAAAATCGGAGAAGACTGCCAGGTGTTTCCGGAATTTTTTCAGTTTCGACCGGAGCAGCTTGTCTCGCAGAACCGACAGGAACCTAACATTCACCACGAGGAACAGTAGCAATAGATCGAGGAGGATGATCAGCACCACACACCCGTAATATATATAACCGGAGAAAAAGGCATTGCTACTCAAAAATCTCGGTATAAACACCAGCATCGACAAGGTTCCGGTGAGGATAGTGATGAGCATCTGGCTCATGCTTCCGAGGATAGTGATGAGAATCCCGTCCACATGGCTGGCTTTATCGAGGATAAATGCCCTGCCAAAATATTCGCCGGTACGGTTTGGGGTAAAAAAGCTGATGGATGCCCCTGCAAAAACGGCCTGAAGTGATCGGAAAAATGAAATACGTTCGATCTTGTTGATCATATAACGCCACTTTTGTGATTCCAGTCCCCAGTTTATAAGCATCAGTAAAACCACAATGAACAGCAGGTTTTTTATACCGGGCTTCTCTATGAGGCCGGTAAACAAGTTGTATTGCTGCTGCAAGTCTTTGCCATGAAAGATCTTTTTATACAGAAATCCATAGGTAGCCGCGAGAATGAGAATCCTGAGCAATATGTTGTAGGTTTTCTTTAATTTTGTCTTCATCCTATCTATAAAAAATTGGCAGATAACCGTATCATTTTAGGCATCGACCCCGGAACGAATATCATGGGTTACGGGATCATTGGAATCACGGGAAAAAAGATAAGTCTTTTATCGCTTGGTGTGTTAAAATTAAACAAAGTTGAGGGTTATGCCCTGAAGCTGAAAAATATTTTTGAACAAACTTTTTCACTGATAGAACAATATCATCCGGATGAATTAGCCATTGAAGCTCCGTTTTATGGAAAGAATGTACAGTCGATGCTGAAGCTGGGCCGGGCACAAGGCGTGGCAATTGCTGCTGCTTTATCGCGATCGATACCGGTTTTCGAATATTCGCCGAAGAAGGTCAAGCAATCCATTACCGGGAAAGGAAGCGCCTCGAAGGAACAGGTTGCGGCCATGCTTCAAACGTTGCTGAGTTTTAAAGAAATGCCGAAACACCTGGATGCAACCGACGGACTTGCTGTTGCAATGTGCCATTATTTTCAGCGTAATGCAAGTCAGGAAAAGAAAAGTTATTCAGGCTGGAAGGCTTATTTGGCAGAAAATCCGGAAAGAGGAATCTGAGATCAGAGGTCAGAGATCAGAAATCCGAAATCTGACTTCCGACCTCGGACCTCTGACTTTGTCTACATTAGTTTCTGATAAACCATCCACCAGCGGTCGGGAATATCGTTGGTGCAAGCGGTCTGGTAATCCTGGTAGGAACAGGGAACCAGATAATGGCGCTGATATTTGATACGCTGTTCAGACTGTAATGGGATCTCCATCCACCAGCGGTCGGTTTTCTTGCTTTTATAAAATGTCAGCTCTTCTTTGTGATCGGTGATCGTAACGCGGTACCGGATATAATCTTCATCATTTTTAAAAGGAAAATCGTGGGGGCGGTTATAAAACCCTTCCACGAAATACCAGATCATTTGTGCCACCAGTTGGGCCGTCTGGCCATTTCGGTCGTGCTGGGGATTGGTTTCATAAAAGCCGATGGAGGTAAGCTTATCGCTCAATCCTGCATACCGGATGATCTGGCAGATTTCTTCGCCATAAAAACCGTTTGGTGTGGCATTCGCGTTGCCGGGTGCATCTGAAAACCTTATGGAAGATACATCTACGGTGATCAGGTCGGCATTTCTTACGACGGGTTCTGCTTCTTCAAGGTTCTCCCGTAACAATCCGAGCCGGTAAGTATCGAACATCAGGTTCTTCATCAGTTTCAGCGCTTCCTGGTCGACAAAGTAGGTCTGGTAACCCAGGTTGGCATAGTTGAAGAGGTAATTGGGCTGATGTAGGATGATGTTACTCAGGAATGACCGGGAAGTGACTTCATTTTCCGAACTGCCGAGGTCGAACATGGAATCAACGGAAACGATGTTAATGATCTGTCCAAGGCTTTGGTATGCCTGGTAGTTGGCATAGGTCAGATCCTGGCTGCCGCCAATGATGATAGGAAAGATGTTGTTTTCCAGCATTTCTGCGATGACGGAAGAAAGACCGAAATAGGTATCCGATACCTGGAATCCCGCTTTGATGTTACCGAGGTCGACGATCTTCGGTTCAAAAGATCCTGGAAACAGGTTGTACAGGTGCTTGCGCACGTAATCGGGCGCAAGTGAACAGCCTTCGTTGTTAAATGCATTCCGGTCTTCTTTCACCCCGATCAGCACGATATCGGCATTATTGTAATCGGGAAAATCTCCGGGATTGGTAAAAGCAGTTATTTTATCTCCCATCCGGAGCAACCCGGAAGGCTCAGGGGCATAGCTGAAATCAGCAGGTTCAAAAAATTCAGAAATATCCATACATTTGATTAAATGGCCGTATCAAATTTACTTCTTTTTTCTGAACTTCCTGCCCGGTTTGGAAGGTTCTGTTTCTTTTACAATATGAAGACAATCTTCAAGTGTCAATTCTTCAGGATCCTTGTTTTTCGGAATTTTGTAATTCTGTTTCTTGTATGAAATATAAGCGCCAAAACGGCCATTCAGGATCTTCATATCGGTGTTTTCAGAAAATTTCCGGATAGTTTTTTCCGTTTCCTTCCTGCGTTTTTCCGTGATGAGTTCAACGGCTCTTTCAAGTACAATTGTCATGGGGTCATCCGTTTTCGCAAGCGAATAGAATGCTGATTCATGGCGAACATACGGACCAAAACGCCCGGTTGACACGATCACTTCGGAATCTTCATAATAGCCAAGTGACCTTGGTAATTTAAAAAGCTCCAGCGCTTCGTCAAGGGTAATTGTATCGATGCTTTGTCCTTTTTTCAGGGATGCAAACCGGGGTTTATTTTCCGAATTGCTGTCGCCAAGCTGTACCATCGGGCCGTACCGGCCGATCCTTACTGAAAGGTTCTCCCCGCTCAGGGGATCCTTGCCCAGGAGTTTTTCCCCGCTTACTTTCTTTGAAGTTTCAAGCGTCTCTTCGATCTGGGCATGAAATGGATAATAGAAATCATGGATCATTTTATTCCATACCAATTTCCCTTCGGCGATTTCATCAAATTCCAATTCCACATCGGCAGTGAAATTATAATCCAGAATATTGACAAAATACTGCATCAGGAAGTTGTTGACCAGGTTACCGATATCCGTCGGGTAGAGCTTGGCTTTTTCAAAGCCTGTGTTTTCCATTTTAGTTTCTTCGGTCAGCGATTGGCCTTTCAGTTTGATCAAGGAATATTGGCGGACGAGGCCCTCGCGGTCTTCCTTGATCACATATTCCCGTTTCTGGATGGTGGAAATGGTGGGCGCATAGGTGGATGGACGACCGATGCCCAGTTCCTCCAGCTTTTTAACAAGGCTTGCTTCTGTGTAACGTGGCAAGTGTTGCGTGAATTTCTGTTGCGCCTCGATCTCCTGGGCGATTAACTTATCACCGGTAGCAATAGGGGGCAACATTCCTTCCTGGTTTTCATCCTCGTCATCATCTTTTGATTCCATATATACTTTCAGAAATCCGTCGAATTTGATGATTTCTCCCCTGGTGATAAACTTTTCCGTTGCATTCGAAATGCCGATGGTGACATTGGTTTTCTCAAGAATAGCGTCGCTCATCTGGGAAGCAACGGTTCTTTTCCAGATAAGGTCGTAGAGCCGTTTTTGCGAATTGTCGCCCTCGATACTCCGGTGATTCAGATAGGTCGGGCGGATGGCTTCATGCGCTTCCTGTGCGCCTTTGGTCCGGGTAGTATACTGACGCGTCTTCACATATTCGGGTCCGAATGACCGGTTGATCTCTTCTTTTGCCATGCCCAGCGCTATTTTAGAGAGGTTAACCGAGTCGGTACGCATGTAGGTGATCTTCCCCGATTCATAGAGCTGCTGTGCAACGCGCATCGTGTTCGCGACCGAAAAACTCAGTTTCCGGCTGGCTTCCTGTTGTAATGTCGAGGTGGTAAACGGCGGGGCAGGTGATTTTTTTGCCGGTTTTGTGTCAATGTCATCGACTGCAAACAAGGCTGTTTTACATTTTTCAAGAAATGCAATAGCTTCATTTTTTTCGCTGAACCGTTTGTTCAGTTCAGCCGTTATCTTTGATTTTTTCTTCTCATCATCCAACAGGAACTCTGCCTGGACGCGATAGGAAGAAACGGCAGCAAAGTTGCGGATTTCTTCTTCCCTTTCGGCAATTAAGCGAACTGCAACAGACTGAACCCTTCCTGCGGAAAGGGAAGGTTTAATTTTTTTCCAGAGCAGGGGGGAAAGTTCAAATCCTACCAACCGGTCAAGCACCCTGCGAGCCTGTTGCGCATCCACGAGGTTCTTATCGATCTTCCTTGGATTTTCGATCGCCTCTGTTATGGCCGGTTTCGTAATTTCATGAAAAACGATTCTCTTCGTTTTCGATTCATCCAGGTCCAATGCCGATACCAGGTGCCAGGCTATGGCTTCCCCTTCACGATCCTCATCGGATGCCAGCCAGATTGTTTCCGAATCGGCTGCTTTCTTTTTCAGTTCGGCGACAACTTTTTTCTTCTCCGGTGAGATGATATATCGCGGAAGAAATCCATTTTCAATATCCACGCCGAGGTCTTTTTTCGCAAGATCCCTGACATGGCCAAAGCAGGATTTCACAATGTAATCCTTCCCAAGGAACCCCTCTATGGTCTTGGCTTTTGCAGGAGACTCAACGATCACAAGATTTTTGGTCATTTCCAAGAAATTAGTTAAGACTTTGAAAACCGGCACAAAAGTAAAACAATTACCAATTCAAATCACTTTTAGGTTTTATCGTCTGCAAAAACGAAAATAGCTTCATTTTATTCTGTTTACCTTTGTACACTTTTTTTAGCTTAATCGGGAAAACAGGAAAAAGGTAATACGGACAAAGGGTGAAAAATAAAAAATTCTTTATCGAGACGTATGGCTGCCAGATGAATTTTTCTGACAGTGAGATCGTTGCATCGATCCTTGAGAAGGAAGGTTTTGACAGCACGAAAGACATCAGGGATGCCAATATGATCTTTATCAATACCTGTTCGATACGTGATCATGCAGAACAACGGATAAGAAAAAGGCTGGAGTACATGCAATCCCTGAAAAAGAAAAATCCGCAGTTGGTCATCGGAATGCTGGGGTGCATGGCGGAACGGTTGAAGACACAATTGCTCGAAGAGGAGCAAATGCTGGATCTTATTGTCGGGCCGGATTCCTACCGTGATCTGCCCCGGTTGATGGCCGAGGTGGAATCGGGCAAAAAGGCCGTCAACACCTTGCTTTCCATTGATGAAACCTATGCTGATATTTCCCCGATGCGTTATGATTCCAATGGGATATCGGCTTTCATTTCGATCATGAGGGGCTGTGAGAATTTCTGTGCATATTGCGTTGTGCCTTATGTCAGGGGACAGGAACGAAGCCGGGATGCCGCTTCCATCACACAGGAAGCCGAAGCCCTTTTTCACAAGGGTTTCCGGGAGGTGACCCTACTGGGGCAGAATGTTAATTCCTACCATTGGACCTGGGATGGGAAGGAAATCGGGTTTGCTGCACTCCTGGAAAAGGTAGCCCAGATCAATCCCTTGTTAAGGATCCGTTTTGCCACTTCGCATCCAAAAGATCTTTCGGATGAACTGCTCCAAACCATGGCCCAATACAAAAATATTTGCAAAACCATTCATCTCCCGATGCAATCAGGCAGCACTCGTGTCCTCGACCACATGAACCGCGGATATACGCATAGCCAATATCTTGAACGCATCGTTGCGATCCGGAGCTTTCTCCCCGATTGTGCCATATCGACCGACATTATTGCCGGGTTCTGTGATGAGACGGAAGATGATCACAAAAAAACCTTATCCCTCATGGAACAGGTTGGATTTGATTATGCGTTTATGTTCCGTTATTCGGAAAGGCCTGATACCTTGGCGGCAGACCGGTACCAGGACAATGTTCCTCCTGAAGTAAAAGACCGGAGGTTGCGGGAGATCATCGACCTTCAGCAAAAACTTTCCTACCAAAGCAACAAAAAAGATGTCGGGAATACCTTTGAAGTGCTGATCGAGGATTTTTCAAAACGATCCAAAGCGTTTTTTTCAGGCCGGAACTCACAAAACAAAGTAGTGGTATTCCCCATTACTGGAAATAATCCCGGAGATTATATCAGTGTAAAAATCAATCGTTTCACTTCGGCAACACTGATTGGTGAAGCAAGTTAAAAAGAAATACTTTTCTAAATTGAGATATAACATTAGCCCAAACCCACACTGTATTTATAGCATGGTCAAATTTTCCTGTTTGCAAAAAAAGTTTACCTTTGCTTTTTGATTAACTGAAGTAAAACCCTTGTTTTATAAAAATTTTCAATCCCGATCGGGAAACCTTTATGCTATTTCGCCTGGTTTTTCCGATTAAAATAATACCTATGAAGAAGACTGCTTGTATAAAGAAGACTGCTTGTTTTTCATTTTCTCACTTGTTTCTTATAAGTATGATAATTGTTTTCTTAAGTTCATGCGTTACACAGAGGCAGGTAAAATATCTTCAGCGAAAGCAAAAAGAAGATACGACCCATTCTTATCAGAATCACAGGACGTCGGATTACAAGATCCAGCCGCACGATAACCTATATATCCGGATCTTCGGCCTGGATGAAAAATCTAATCTTCTCTTCAATAAGCAAACCAGTATCAGCTCTATTACAGGTGCAGAATACTCAGACATCGGGTTGTATCTCGACAGTTATATGGTTAATGACTCCGGTTATATTGATTTCCCGTTGATCGGGAAAGTTTTTGTAAAAGACCTGAAGGTTGATCAGGCAAAAAACATGATGCAATCCTTAGTAAATGAATATCTGAAGAATGTTACTGTAACCCTGAAAATGGTGAACTTTAACATCACCGTTCTTGGGGAAGTCAGAAAACCAGGGAATTACAAGGTATACCAGGATAAGATCAATGTCTTTGAAGTGGTTTCGCTTGCGGGTGATCTCACCGAATTTGCCAACCGCCAGAAGGTTGCCCTGATACGGCAAACGAAAGAAGGCTCGCGTGTGATTTATCTTAACCTGAACAGTATTGACATCCTGCATTCGGAATATTATTTCCTGGAACCCAATGATATCCTTTATCTTTCCCCGCTGGGGATCAAACGGTGGGGGGAAGCGGAGACCTTCCCATGGTCACTGGTTTTCAGTGCCATTTCGACCACATTGTTGTTATATTACTACTTTAAAAAATAAAACATAGAGCAATGGAAGAGAATATTCAGTTGGGTGACCAGCAACAATCCATCGATTATAAAGCGATCTTTTTCAAATTGTTCAAGTATTGGTACGTATTTGTCCTGATGCTGATCGTGGCATTGCTGATTGCATTTTTCTTCAACAAATATACGCGGCGGGTATATGAAGTAACCACGACTGTTCTTGTAAAAGATCTATCCGATAAAAAGATCGATCCCCAGGATATGCTCGGGTTCGGCTTTGGCAGCAGGAACCAGAACATCCAGAATGAAATCGGTGTTCTGTCATCTTACAGTTTAGTATACCGGACCGTTTCCAAGATCGGTTTTGAAGTATCTTATTTTTCCGAAGAGAATTTTATGACTTCCGATCTTTACTCAAAGTCTCCCTTTATCGTAGAATTGGACCGTGAATTTCCCCAGCCATTGAATTTACGTTTTGATATTACCATTTTATCCAAGGATCAATATAAGCTTGAAGTGAAGAAGGAGAATGTGCATTTTTATAATTATTCTCAAAGTAAGATCCTCGACAGGGAACCCGTAAAAATCAATTATGATCAAACACTTTCCTTTGGGAAAGAAGTTATTTCACCTTATTTTAAATTTAAGATCGTATTAACTTCTAAGTTCGATCCCAAAAGAGACATCCATCGTTCTCTGTATTTCCTGCTGAAGGATTATGATGGCCTGGTAGGCGAATTCAAGGGATCTAACATTGAACGTACCAACAAAGAATCTTCCATATTGGAAATCAAGAGCACCGGGGGAAATGTTGACAAACTTTCTGATTTCTTAAACGCCCTGACAAAGGAATACCTTGAAAGGGGACTGGAGAAAAAGAACCTGGTTAGCACGCGTACTATTGCTTTTATCGACAACCAGTTGGAGGGCATTTCGGATTCTCTCAGTATATCTGAAAATGAACTGCAAGCATTCAGAACCAAGAAAGAGATTATGAGCCTGGACGATGAATCCAAGCAGGTATTTGAGAATATGGTCAAGTTGCAGGAAGAGAAAGCAAAACTGCTGGTGCAGTCAAAATACTTGGAAAACCTGAGGGAGTATGTTGAAAAAAACACAAAACTGGACGAGTTGATCATTCCTTCATCCATGGGCGTTGAGGATATTTTGCTGAATGAACTTACCGTGCAGCTGACGAAACTGTATACTGAAAAGACAGAAATGACACAATTCTCGAAAGAGAAAAACCCGTCAATGAAAACCCTGGATATCCAGATCAATTCCACGAAGATTGCTATTTTTGAAAACATCAAGAATGCCATCAACACCAATAACATTGCATTAAAGGACCTGGATGGAAGGATCAGTATCATTCTTACAAAGATCAATCAACTTCCTGAAACACAACGGGTGCTTATCGGCATTGAGCGGAAATTCAAACTTACCGATGCTATTTACACTTACCTGCTGCAGAAGAGGTCGGAGGCCCAGATCACCCAGGCATCAAATCTTCCCGACAATGAAGTTCTGGATCAAGCAAGGCAGGAAAAAGGTACTCCTGTTTACCCGAAAACCAGCCTGAATTATATGATCGCCCTGATCATAGGATTGATCATTCCTGTTATTTTTATCCTCGGAAAAGATTACCTGAACGACACGATCATGGAGCGGGCGGATGTGGAAAAGATTACCTCCATTCCCATCATCGGCCATATTATTCACTCTGATAAAGAAAGTAAGGTGGTAGTGATGGATGCACCGAAATCATCGATTGCAGAATCTTTCCGGTCGATCCGGACCAACCTGCAGTACCTGCTTCAGGGAAAAGAAAAGCAGACCATTCTTATCACTTCTGATATGGTAAGTGCCGGAAAGACGTTTTGTTCTATCAACCTTGCTTCGATTTTTGCCATGTATGGTAAAAAAACACTATTAATGGGATTTGACCTTCGCAAGCCAAAAATCCACAAAGACTTTGGCCTATCCAACGACGAAGGGATCAGTTCTTATCTGATCAACAAAAGCAGTATTGAGGCCATTATCATGAAATCCGGTGTGGAGAACCTGGACATCATCATGGCTGGCCCCGTTCCGCCCAATCCCTCCGAACTTATTGCCTCGGATAAGACAGGAACGATGTTCGCAATCCTGAAGGAAATGTATGATTTTATCATCATTGACACGCCGCCAATCGGGATTGTCACTGACGCCTTCCTATTGATGAAGTACGCTGATGCTAACCTGATGCTGGTCAGGCAGAATTTCACTCATAAAAAGATTTTTGCTTCTATCATGCGCGACTTGGAGCAGCGGAAGTTGCCAAATCTTGCTATCCTCATCAATGATGTGAGGCTTTCGAGGAATTCATACGGATATGGGTACGGATACGGATATGGATACGGATATGGATATAGATATGGATACGGGTATGGGCATGGTTATGGTTACGGATATTATTCCGAAGACCGGAAGGCAGAGAAAAAATCGGTATTGAAAAGAATTTTTGGGAGATTATAGTGTACCAGTTACGTCATTTACAGGAGCTAGAATCCGAAGCTATATTTGTTATCAGGGAAGTTGCTGCCCAGTTTGAGCGGCCTTGCCTTTTATTTTCCGGAGGAAAAGATTCGATCGTGCTGGTTCAGCTTGCACAAAAGGCTTTCTGGCCGGCACGGATTCCTTTTCCGCTCGTTCACATCGATACTGGTCACAATTTTGAAGAAACGCTGCACTTCCGTGATACATTCATAGAGAGATTTCATGCCCGGCTGATCGTGGGTTCTGTCCAGGAATCGATCGACACGGGAAGGGTGGTTGAAGAGCAGGGCTATAATGCCAGCAGGAATATACTTCAAACGGTAACCCTTTTGGACACTATTGAGAAGTACAAATTCGATGCAGCCATCGGCGGGGGCCGGCGTGACGAAGAAAAAGCCCGTGCAAAGGAAAGATTTTTCTCGCACCGGGATGAATTCGGCCAATGGGACCCCAAGAACCAACGGCCTGAACTCTGGAACATCTTTAATGGAAAAAAAAGGATGGGTGAACATTTCCGGATATTTCCTATCAGCAACTGGACCGAGATGGACATCTGGCAATATATCCATCATGAAAAAATTGACTTGCCCAGTATTTACTATACTCATGAGCGAAAAGTTTTTAACCGCGACGGCGTATGGCTTGCCTGGGCGCCTTTCATGAAACTGAAGGAGAAAGAAAAAGTGGAAATCCGAAAGGTGAGGTGCCGAACAGTTGGTGACATCACTTGCACGGGTTTGTCGCTTTCAACCGCCAACTCACTCGAAGATATCATCCGGGAGATCGCAGCCACACGCGTGACAGAAAGAGGCGGAAGATACGACGATCAACGTTCGGATGCAGCCATGGAAGACCGGAAAAAAGAAGGGTATTTTTAGTAATGAAAAATGAAGAATGAAAAATATAATATAAAATTCATTGTTACCCCGGAGGGGTTTAATATTTATAGATGACAAAGCATCAGGATGGCAGCAGCGAATTCTCCAGCAAAATATACCTTGAGATGGAATTGCTTCGTTTTACAACGGCCGGAAGCGTAGATGATGGGAAAAGTACGTTGATCGGGCGCTTACTTTACGACAGCAAATCCATTTTTGAAGACCAGCTGGATGCCGTCAAAAAAGCCAGTCTGAAAAAAGGAAGTGAACATCTTAACCTGGCATTGCTCACTGATGGACTTCGGGCTGAGAGAGAACAAGGAATCACTATTGATGTTGCTTATCGTTATTTTGCAACGCCCCGGCGAAAATTCATTATTGCCGATACCCCGGGGCATATTCAATATACACGCAATATGGTTACCGGCGCTTCTACGGCCAATGCAGCTATCATCCTGATCGATGCCCGGAACGGCGTGACCGAACAAACCCACCGTCACGCTTATATTGCATCCCTGCTTGAGATCCCGCACATCATTGTTTGCATTAACAAAATGGATCTTCAGGATTACAAAGCGGAGGTTTTTAACCGGATAAAAACAGATTTCAAATCCTTTTCCGACCGGATTTTCCCGGGGAAAGATGTACATTTTATCCCCATCAGCGCACTGCATGGCGATAATGTTGTGGATCCCTCGGAGAACATGGATTGGTATCAGGAAGGCCCCCTTTTGCAGGCACTGGAGAATATCCCCATTTCAAATGATCATAACCTCAGGGATGGTCGCTTTCCGGTTCAATTCATCATTCGTCCCGAATCCGATGAATTTCATGATTACCGGGGATATGCCGGACGCATTGCAGGAGGTGTCTTCCACAAAGGCGATCGGGTATTTGTCCTGCCTTCACAAATCCCATCGGTCATAACATCCATCAATACCTTTAACGACGCGCAGGAGGAAGCATACGCACCCATGTCGGTTACCCTCACCCTTGCAGATGATATTGATATCAGCCGGGGTGACATGATCGTTCCGGAGAATAACATCCCCCGGAAAAGTACGACGATCGAGGTGATGCTCTGCTGGATGAACCAGCACCCGTTGCAGGTAAATGGGAAATATGCGATAAAACACACAACCCGGGATTTACATTGTGTAATCAGGGAGGTTAAATACATCCTGAATATCAATACGCTTGAAAAACAGGAAGAGGAAAAGGCCGTGAAATTGAATGATATTGCCTGTGTTGTATTACAGACCGCCAAACCCTTGTTTTATGATCCTTATTCCGTTAACAGGATTACCGGCAGCCTGATCCTGATTGATGAAGCCACCAACGAGACGATGGGTGCAGGAATGATCCTTTAATCATGTGTTTTCCACAATAAACAGGAAAAAATCGCGTTAATCAGAATATTCAAAAGACGCTTGTTTTTTCTTAATTTTTATTTCATGATAACGATGCGGAATTCCTTTATCTCCCTGTTCCTTTTTCTTGTAACGATCACAGGCTTTGCCCAGACAACGGGCATCGGCCAATGGAGGGACCATCTTCCCTATTCCCAATGCATTGCCGTGAAAGAAGTCGGAAACAGGATCTATTGTGCCACCCCATATTCCATTTTTTATTACGATAAAGAGGATAACAGCATTCAACGGATCAACAAAATCAATGGTCTTTCGGATATCGGGATTTCAACCATCAACTATAATGTAACGTATAACACCCTGGTGATCGCATATACCAATGCCAATATCGATCTTATCAAGAACAATACGATCATTAACATTTCAGATATCAAGCGGGCCTCCATCCTGGGGAATAAAACCATCAATGATATTTATTTCATAGGACCATATGCTTATCTTTCCTGTGGTTTCGGTATTGTGGTGCTGGATGTAGATAAAGAGGAGATCCATGACACCTATTACATCGGGGCCAACGGAGGTCAGGTTAATGTGTTTGGGTTAACAAAAGATGATCATGACACCCTCTTTGCCGCGACAGAACATGGTGTTTACCTTGCTTATGCTAAAAATACCAACCTTGCCAATTATCAATCCTGGAAAAGAGATACAAGGTTGAATTGGTCTTTTAAATATGATAACATCATCAACTTCGGCGGGCAGGTGGTCGTGAGCCAAGTCCAGACATCCGGAGACAGCCTCTTCCGCTATTCAAATGGCCAATGGACAAAATGGGTATTGGATTTTTCGACTCCTGTAGAACACTTGGAATCGAACTATGGGAAGCTGTTTATCGCATGTAGCTATTTCGTGAAATACTATGGTACAGATTTCGACGAAATCAGTGGGGTGTATAGCTATAACGGAGGCGGGGTCAACCCGTCGGATGCCATTTACGATAAGGACGGGCTGATCTGGATTGCCGACAGATATTCCGGACTGGTTTCCGTAGATAATATGGGAAAAGCCACTCCATTTAATATCAGCGGACCTCTTTCTCCCCTTGTTTTTGCCATTACCACTTTTGGAAATGATGTTTATGTTGTTCCGGGTGGAAGGGACCTTTCATATACTCCCAACGAGGCATATCTAAGGGAGATCTATCATTACAACAACACTTCCTGGAACAACATGACTGCAAATACTGATCCCGGTCTGGGAAAGATTACGAATCCTTGCACAATAAGCGTTGACCCCAGTGATGCGAAACGAATCTTTGTCGGCTCATGGGGTGGTGGATTGGCTGAATTATACAACGATAAAATGGTGAACCGTTATGGTGAATGGAACAGTACTCTCAGGCATCACAGCGCCAGTGATACCAGCGACATCCGTGTTGGGGGTACTGCTTTTGACAGTGACGGGAACCTCTGGGTGGTGAATTCCCATAATGATAGCTGTATCTCACGAAAAATCGGAAAAACATGGACCGGTTACTATGTCCCCATAATTGACCAGAGTGATCTTGGCCAGATGATCATCGATCACAACAACCAGAAATGGGTTGTGATGCGGGTTACTACTTCGGTTGCCAATTCCCTGCTGGTTTTTAAAGAAGATGCCACCACTCCCGCAAACAGTAAGGCCATCATGCTTAATCAGCAGCCGGGTAGCGGGAATGTTCCGGGACAGGCTGTTTTTGCGATAGCTGTGGATAAAAACGGACAGGTATGGGTTGGAACGGAAGCAGGGATTGGCGTTTTCTTCAACCCTGAAAATATCTTTACCGGCCAGAATTTCGATGCACAACAGATTCTTGTCCAGCAGGGGGCCTATGTTCAATACCTGATGGAAAACGAAAAAGTGACTGCGATAGCCGTTGATGGCGCCAACCGTAAATGGATCGGCTCCGAAGGCGGAGGATTGTATTTATTCTCGGAAGACGGAACAAAACAGATCTATCATTTTACCACGGATAACAGCCCGCTGTTATCCAACAACATCCTTGCGCTGGCAATCGACCCGGAAACCGGGGAAGTGTTTATTGGTACCGACCAGGGTCTGGTCTCATATAAAGGAACTGCAACCGAAGGAGATGATAATTTCTCCTGCGTTTATGCCTATCCTAATCCTGTAAAAGAAGATTATGACGGCTTGATTGGGATCAAATGCCTTGTTACAGATGCCCAGGTCCGGATTACCGATATCGAAGGAAATCTCATTTATTCCACAAAAGCTGAAGGAGGCCAGGCAGTTTGGGATGGAAAGAACTTCAGTGGGAGAAAGGCAAAAAGCGGGGTTTACCTGGTTTATGCCAGTAACGATACAGGAACCCAGAAAATCGTAACCAAAATCCTCATTATTCATTAATGCTTCACCAGACCAGGGGAATCGCCTTACATTCAACCAAATTCTCCGAAACCAGCAGTGTTGTAAAGATCTATACTGAGCTTTTCGGACTTCAATCGTACCTTGTTAAGGGAGTCCGGAAACAAAATGCAAAGATCAAATCTGGACTTTTTCAACCTCTGACACTTCTCGACCTTGTGGTTTATCACAAGGAAAAATCGTCGCTTCAAAATTTAAAGGAGGCGGATTATTCTCATCCTTATCAGACCATTCCCTTCGACATCCGGAAAAGTTCTATTGCACTTTTCCTCAACGAACTTGTCTACAAGACCATCCATGAAGAAGAACCCCATCCGGAATTCTTTTCATTTTTCTATAGCGCCTGTCTCCACCTGGATGCTGCCGGTGACAATTTTTCACTTTTCCACCTGGTTTTTTCCTTGCAGCTCACCCGTTACCTTGGTTGCATGCCACAGTTAAATTATTCGGAGAAAACGCCCTTTCTGAACCTACGGGAAGGGATTTTCCAGGCTAGTGCCCCCGAACACCGTGATTTCCTGGATCCCACGATGAGCCAATTATTCTTTCAGCTTTTACAGACCCCAGAAGGCGCCGGTGCCTCCATCCGGGTTTCTGCAAAAACCCGGGATACGTTGCTGGAAATGATCCTCTTTTATTACCATCTGCATGTGCCGGGATTCAGGGAAATGCAATCCCATCATATACTGCATACGGTACTGGGATAAGCCTCCACATCCAAGTTTTCGTTATCTTTGCCCAAAATCGGAAACTATGTCACAGGTACTGAGCGAGCAGGAAATGATACGCCGCAACTCATTGAATGAACTTTTACGGTTAGGAATAAATCCTTATCCTCCCGATACATTTGAAGTCACAGCGCATGCCGCAGAAATCAAGAAAAAATTCGCAGAAGATCAATCGCTTTTCCAGGATATAAGCATTTCCGGGAGGATCATGAGCCGCAGGATCATGGGAGCAGCATCCTTTCTTGAGATCCAGGATTCCACCGGCAGGATCCAGCTGTATGTGAAACGGGATGATATCTGCAAAGGTGAAGACAAAACTCTTTATAATTCGGTTTTTAAGAAACTGCTTGATATCGGGGATATCATTGGCGTGAAAGGATATGTATTCATCACGCATATGGGCGAGATCACCCTTCATGTAAAATCATTGATCCTTCTCTGTAAATCATTACGGCCGCTTCCAATAGTGAAAGAAAAAGAGGATGCGGTTTTCGATGCCTTCACCGATCCTGAACAGCGCTATCGCCAGCGGTATGTCGACCTGATCGTGAATCCGCATGTGCGTGAAACCTTCCTGAAACGCGCCATCCTGGTCAATTCCATGCGTTCATTCCTGAATCTCCGGAATTATCTTGAGGTGGAAACTCCTATCCTTCAGCCATTGTATGGGGGCGCAGCAGCCAGGCCTTTTACCACTTATCACAATGCCCTCGATACGACACTTTACCTGCGTATTGCCAATGAGCTTTACCTCAAACGGCTGATCGTAGGCGGTTACGATGGTGTTTATGAATTTTCAAAAGATTTCCGCAATGAAGGGATGGACCGGTTTCACAATCCCGAATTCACCCAGATGGAATTGTATGTGGCATATAAGGATTATGAATGGATGATGAACCTGGTGGAAGAGATGGTGGAGAAAATCGCCATTGATCTGCACGGCACTACCGAGATACAGGCAGGAGAAAACCGGATTGATTTCAAACGGCCCTGGAAGCGCTTTACTCTGTATGAGATTATTCAGCATTGCACCGGGATCGATATCACCGGGAAAACCGAGCAGGAACTGGCTGCCCTTGCAAAGAGCATAGATGTGCCGGTTGATCCGAGCATGGGCAAAGGAAAGATCATCGATCAGATCTTCGGGGAAAAATGCGAACCTAATCTCATCCAGCCGACGTTTATCACCGATTATCCCGTGGAAATGTCACCCCTGGCAAAGAAACACCGGAGCAAGGAAGGTCTTGTGGAACGGTTCGAAGCCATTTGCAACTGCAAAGAGATCTGCAATGCGTTCTCCGAACTCAACGATCCCATTGATCAGCGCGAGCGGTTTGAAGCACAGTTGGAACTAGGAAAACGTGGGGATATGGAATCGATGGTACTCGATGAAGATTTTCTGCGTTCACTGGAATTCGGAATGCCACCGACCGCAGGAATGGGTATCGGCATCGACCGGCTCACCATGATCATGACTAATTCAACATCCATACAGGATGTATTGTTCTTCCCGCAAATGCGGCCAGAAAAAAGATCTACCTGAAATGAACAGTAAAGTCAGCGTAGCCCGCTTATCGGTTCTCTCCAATTCCCTGTTGATCGTTATGAAGGTGATCGTCGGAGTTCTGAGTGGTTCCGTCAGCATTCTTTCAGAGGCCATTCATTCTTTCATGGATCTCCTGGCAGCCATTATTTCATTTTTTTCCGTGAGGATCTCGGATACTCCTGCCGATGAGCGTCATCCTTATGGTCATGGGAAATTCGAGAACATCTCCGGTGTCATTGAAGCCATCCTGATCTTTATTGCATCGGGATGGATCATTTTTGAAGCTGTAAGAAAGATGCTTCATTCCTATACGATTGAAAAGATCGGTCTGGGTATAATTGTGATGGCCATTTCGGCAGCAGTGAACTTTTTTATTTCGCGGAGATTATCCAAAGTGGCAAAATCAACTGATTCTATTGCGCTGGAGGCGGATGCACTTCACCTGAAGGTGGACGTCTATACCTCACTGGGTGTTGCTGCAGGATTATTACTGATGCTGGTCCTGGGTTATTTCATAAAAAGCCCGCTGATCCATTATCTTGATCCGGTTATCGCCATCCTGGTCGCCTTGCTGATCTTGCGGGAATCTTTCATTTTATTTAAAAAAGCTTATGCTCCCCTGCTGGATGAAGCCCTTTCGGAAGAAGAAGTGGAAGACATCAAGACCCTTATCGGCAGGTATTGTTCCGAAACAGTCAATTACCACGGGCTGCGTACACGCAAAGCAGGGAATTACCGGTATGTGGATTTTCACCTGAATGTCCCGGCCGGGATGAACGTGAAGGAAGCCCATGATCTTTGCGATACTATCGAAGAAGCGATAAAAAACATACTGGATCAAACTGAAGTGACGATCCATGTGGAAATTATGTAGATCTGTTCTTTGATTAACAACCGAATGTTAATCAATTTTTTCCTGCCTGTCAACTCGTGTAGGTTTATCTCCTAACTTTGCAAATAGCTGTTTTAAAAACGATTTATTCTGCTTTTATGGCTGAGAGGAAAATCCTGATCCTGTTATTATTGTTTTTATCACCTTTTCTCCGGGCACAAGATCCTGGTCAACCTGATTCCGCTAACATAAAAAAATCCTTTGTGGAAGACGATCCCGTTGCTTCTATGCTCGACAGCCTTGCACGCCTGAAAATATTTGAAAATTCCAAATTCCTGAAAACCGGTGCCGACGAGAATTCAGATACTTACAACACCGGTGAGGTTCCCTATTTTTCCGATTCTATTTACCGCGAAAGGATCACGGGAATGAGCCTTCAATCGCCTTTCGAGTATGTTTACAATGCCGATGTCAGAAAATTCATCGACCTCTATGCCTATAAAAAAAGAGGACTGACCGCACGCATTCTCGGGTTGTCGCAAATCTATTTCCCTCTATTTGAAGAACAACTCGACAAATACAACATGCCGCTTGAACTGAAATATCTGGCGGTGATCGAGTCAGCCCTCAACCCTGTGGCCAATTCCCGTGCAGGCGCAAAGGGATTGTGGCAGTTTATGTATGGAACAGGGAAAGTGTATGGTTTAAAAATTTCTTCTTATACCGACGACCGCTTTGATCCCGTAAAATCGACCGTTGCTGCCTGCCAGCACCTGACGGACCTGTATAATATTTACGGAAACTGGTCGCTGGCACTGGCAGCTTATAATTCAGGCGCCGGGAATGTGAACAAGGCCATCCGGCGAGCAGGTGGGGCCAAGAACTTCTGGGTCATTCAAAAGTATCTTCCCAGGGAAACCCGTTCGTATGTTCCGGCTTTCATTGCGGCAAGCTATGTCATGACCTATGCTTCCGAACACCGGATTACCCCTGTTGACCCGGGAATCCTGTTCTACGAGATTGATACGGTAACAGTGAAAAATCCATTGACCTTCGACCAGATCTCAGAGATGCTGAAAATCCCCTATGAAGAAGTACAGTTTCTGAATCCCGCATTCAAACAGGGTGTTATCCCGGCAACGACCGAAACACCTTATAAACTAAGACTCCGGAAAAAACATATCGGCGATTTCATCAACAATGAGACTGCCCTGTATGCTTTTAAGACCAAAGCAGGAATTCAGAAGGATTCGCTGATGATGCTTGCGTTAAGAAACAATCGTGAAACCATTGAATACAGGGTGAAACGCGGGGAAACTATGGCAGGAATTGCGAAGAAATTCCACATGAGCACTTCTGAACTGAAATCCCTTAACAATTTAAAGAAAACATATGTCAGGCCTAAACAAAACCTCCTGGTTTACAATGGCCCTGCAAAATCAAAGTTCCCCGAAAGTATTACCCCGGTAAATTCATCGTCTGCTGTTACAAATAAAGAACCCGAAAAGGAAACTTCTCATACTCCTTCCTCCGGTATTATTATTTATACAGTAAAGCAGGGCGAATGCATGGCACTCATCGCCCAGAAACAAGGCTGTACCGTTGAGAACCTGATGACCTGGAATAACCTGAAAAGCCAGAACCTTTTGGTCGGACAAAAACTAAAAGTCCATTCCTCCTCAGGAGAAACAGTTTCGTCCCCTGAAACCAACACCAAGGCGATTTCCCGTCCTGCCGCCACAAATGTAAAAACTCTCTCCAGGCCAAAAGCCAAATATATTTGGTATACTATCCAGTCAGGGGATAATCTATGGGATATCGCTGAAAAATACGATGCAACTGTTTCTGCGATCAAAACGCTGAACAATATCACAAATACGCAACGCATCCGGGCAGGACAGAAGATCAAGATAGAACCGGGAAAATAATTACGAATTACGGATTATGAATTATGAATTTTTCTTTTGCGCTCATTGCGTAGAATCTTTGCGGACTTCGCGGTTAAAAAAACTTGTCCGCTTGTCTGCTCGTCCTCTTGTCCGCTCGGATACCTTTAATCTTCCGCATGTTAATAAATCCTGTACCCTGCTCCCAATTCCAGTAAATTGTACTTCGCCTTGCCCACATACTGAAAATCATTATCATATATCGGGCTAAGTTGACGTGAATAACGGGCGAAAATCGAGTATTTCTGCTTTACCTGGTATGCCAATTCCGCATTCACTGATAATGACAATTTCGTTAATCCTAATCCGGTATTGTCTTGAATCATCTCCTCATACATGTTATAGGGATTGTAATGTGGATCGATAATGTATTGTTCCGAAAACGTAAGGAGAGAAACCATAAAGCCGAGGTTCACGATCAGTTTTTTCTTTAAGAATTTATACCCTGCTAAAACCGGGATATCGGTATACAACAGGTATGTTTTTCCGATATCCGGTGAATGGATACCCGGGTCTGTGATTGTAGTTGTCGTGAAGCCACCCGACTGCGGGTCAGCAAGGTCAACGTACTGAATTTCCCTTTTGAAGCTGATAAAGCTCAGCCCGATGCCAGTTCTCAGATAAAAATTCTTTTTTAAATCAAAAGCGACATTCAGACCTAATTTCCCACCGATATTATCCCGATACCTTTCCTGGAGTTTTGTTGATTTGTCAACAGTGATGCTACCGGATATATTTGCGATCGGAACCCATTTATATGGATATATCGATCTGGTATATGTTGGGATGAGCGGATCATTCGCCGAGGCCTGCACTTCCACCCCGATCTTCTGGGCATTCACAAATGCCAGGCTAAAGAATAGTGTCAGGAAAATGAGTACAATCTTTTTATCCATTGAAATTAAGTTTTTGCATTCATCCAAAGTTGCTTCCTGATTCAACCTGATCCAGGTAATTTTTGATGCAAGATACTTTTTATTTTCAATATCAGGCAGAATTACAAATTCTGCAATGTTCCGAGCGGAATTACAAATTCCGCTCAGCAGGGGAACTAGGGAAGTAATTACGAATTACGATTGAACTTGATTTTCGATTTGGCACGTCTTTGCGCATTTAATTATCTCATCATCCGTTGCAGTATTATTATCAATAACCAGGTCATAATCGAAGATTATGGATTGTGCACGTTTATTTATTTCATTTATTTTATCATCCGATACGGCGATATGTTGAGATTGGTCCCTGCTGTTGATTCTCCTTAAACACAGCCCTGAATCTGCCTTGATCTTCACCAGTTTTACTGAATAGTCTTTCTTTAATCTTGAAACCATTTCTTTGAATTGCAAAGCAATCCCGGTGGATTCAATGGTAATTTGGTCGCAGACTGATAATCGTTTTCTTATTTCCGCTTCCACATTTTTATACCCGGTTGAAATATATTTCTGATCCCAGAACGGATCTTCAGTTTTTATTTTCAGGAAAATATCCTCCACCCGAAGGAATGGAATGGATAAACGCTCGGAAAGCAGGTTGCCGATATAGGTTTTCCCGCTTCCTTTCAGTCCGATCAGTATGTAGATTGTTTTCAGAAGGTTGATTTAATGTTTAACACTTACATCCTTTATTTTCTCCCGGATCTTTGAGATCACTTGTGTAATATTATTCTCCACTTCTTCATTTGAAAACCGGATGACTGTCAAACCAAGCTGGTTTAATATTTTGGTTCTTTCAATATCTCTTTCAACCTGAATATCTGAATTGTGAATATCTCCATCCAGCTCAATGACTAGCATTGCTTCATAACAAAAAAAATCAACAATAAAATGGATATGCTTCTATCCCCCGTAGTTTTACCATCCTTGTAAAAACGAATTGTCCTTTTTATCGTCCTTCCCACCCCTCCCCGGATATCGTCTGGGATTCTTAAAATCTGAGTAGTCAAACCTTTGTAAATTGGATCAGCGGTGGAAACATTTTCAACTATGTAATACCAAAATTTCATTATTTTTCGCTAACGCTTATATCCCCTTAATAAACCAATTTCTTATCTACAACCTTCTCCCTCAAACCCAAATCCTCTAACCTTATAACCTTTTTATTAAATTAATCATAAATTATCATCCTTTCAAATATACCAAATTATTGTTTATCAAAATATAATGAGATAACAACTTATTGCCGGAAGAGAAGTCAGAAGGAAGAAATACAAAGTACGAACGAAAGGACAAAGTATGAAGTACGAAGTATCCCTCTGTGGATCTCTGTGTTTTCTCAGTGCACCTCTGTGTAATGCCCTTGCGGGGAAAAAGGTCATAACAGAAAATGGAAAGAGGTTTGAAGTAAGAGGACTGATGATGGAGGATCGAGGATGGAAGATCGAAAACAGCTTCGCTTCGCTCGCAATGACAAAGCGAATAGCGAACAGCGAATGGCGAACAGCAAAAAAATTTACAAAAAAATCTCAACTGTATAAAAAATGTATTATATTTGCCCATCTGGTTAAACCTAATGGTTAAACCTAATGGTTAAAAAAGCTAAAACTACCGAAGAAAAGATCCTGGAAGCTGCGAAGACTATCTTCCACCGTAAGGGATTTGAAGGCGCACGTATGCAGGAGATCGCCGATGAGGCCGGGATCAATAAATCCCTCTTGCATTATTATTTCCGGACCAAGGAAAACCTCTTTGATGACGTGTTTAAAGCTGCATTACGGGATATCTTCACAAAATTATTTACGACCGTTGATGCCAATGTTCCATTGGAAGAAAAACTGAAGAACCTGATCAATGAATACATCGGGTTCCTGCAGAAGAACTCTTATATCCCCGGCTTCATCCTTGCAGAAATTAACCAGAACCCGGGAAAGATCATTGAAATCTTCAAATCTGCCCCCGTATCGCCTTCCATGTTATTTGAACGGCTGAGAGAATCTGTACAAGATAAGTCGCTGGAAAAAACGGATTTCCGGGAACTTTTTATAAATATCCTTGCCTTGTGCATCTTCCCGATTATTGCCCGGTCGATGTTACAGCACATTCTTGAATTCTCGGATAAAGAATATGACCTTTTTATTGAGAAAAGGAAAAAACAACTTCCTATATTTATCATGAACGCAATCAGAAAAAAATGAAGAAAATCGCATTCCTGCTGGGATTGTTGATTATACAGTCTATCGTTTACGGGCAATCGGATACAGTGACCCTTTACGATTGTTACAGGCAGGCAGAAAAAACATATCCCCTGGCACGCCAGTCCGGGATGCTGGAAAGATCAAATGATCTTAAGATAAAAAACCTCAATAAAAATTACTTGCCGCAACTGAACCTGAATGGCAGCGCTACGCTTCAGAGTGATGTAACAGAGCTGAAACTGAACCTGCCGGCTCAGTTCTCTTTCATCCAGTTTCCACAGATCAGCAAGGACATGTATAAGGTCACTGTTGATGTGAACCAATCGATCTACGATGGGAATGTAACCGGTTACCAAAAAAAACTGGAAATCTTCAACCTGCAGTCGGACCAGGAAAGCATCCTGGTAGAAATGTACAAGCTGAAAGACCGGATTAACCAGGTCTACTTCAGCATCTTCTTGCTCCAGCAAAATGAAGCTCTATTGAACATCAATAAAAATCAGCTGGAATCAAAACTCAAGGAAATTCAGTCGGCTATTACCAATGGCGTTATGCTCTCCTCCAACGCGGACGCTCTGCAGGCAGAGTTGATGAAGATTGACCAGCAGCTGATAGAGACCCGCACTGACCGGATTACTGCTTTCCAGGTGCTCTCCGAACTGATTTCTTCAACCATCCCTGATAATTCAAAGTTGGTTCTTCCCCGGGTTCAGATCAGTTCGACGGCATTCGAAGATAAACGGCCCGAATTGCAGTTGTACAATATCATGCAAACGAAGACCGGGGTGATGAAAGACATGGTGAATACACGCTGGAACCCGAAGCTCTATGCCTTCGGCCAGGCCGGGTATGGAAGACCGGGATTGAACATGCTTTCAAATGATTTCACCCCCTGGTGGACCGTCGGCGCCAAGTTGACCTGGAATATCTGGAACTGGAATCTCAGTAAAAATGAAAAGAAGATCTATGATATCCAGAACGACATTATCGGGACACAAAAAGAGACTTTTGAAAAAAACCTGAGGATCGAAGCCGCAAGTGGCCTGGCAGAGATTGAAAAACTAGGTGAATTGCTTAAAAAAGACGAGGAGATTATTGCATTGAGAACCCGGATCACGCATACGGCATCCTCACAGCTTGACAACGGCGTGATCACCTCGAGCGACTACATCACGCGCCTCACCGAGGAAACGCAGGCAAAGCTGGCCTTCGAACTTCACCGGATCCAACTGGTAAAAGCAAAGATCGCTTATCTGTTTACATTGGGGAAACTATAGTATGAATAGTATAATCCTTTTTTCACAAATACAAAAAAGCAAAACAATAAAACCATGAAAAGAGTACTTTTATTCGCGCTTCCTGTTTATCTCCTGATCTCCTCGTGTAATGGGGATAAAGATAAACCCGATGCATATGGGACATTTGAAGCCACTGAGGTCACTGTTTCTTCCCAGGCCAACGGAAAAATCCTTTTCCTGAAAGTGGAAGAAGGCCAGGTGCTCGATTCGAATGTTCTGGTGGGCATTGTCGACACCCTTGATATGGACCTGAGAAAAAGCCAGACTCGCGAACAGCAACTTGCAACTTCAACAAAAAGGGACGATCTGGCGGCACAGATTGCAGTCCAGGAACAGAATAAAACCAATATCCTTGTGGAAAAGGCACGGGTTGAACGCCTGCTGAAAGACGGAGCAGCCACAACGAAACAGATGGACGACATCATGGCCAGTCTTAACCTCGCCGACAAACAGATCGCTTCTGTAAAATCACAATATGCCAGCCTGGATGCCCAGGTGTCTACCTTTAACAAGCAGATCGACCAGATCAACAATTCGATCGCCGATGCTCACATTATAAATCCGATAAAGGGAACCGTTCTTACAAAATATGCAGAGCCGGATGAAGTGACAACATTTGGCAAACCGGTTTACAAGATCGCTGACCTCACCAGCCTCGACCTACGTGTGTATGTGAGCGGGACTCAGTTGCCGTATATTAAGATCGGCCAGAAAGTGGAAGTGCGTTATGATAAAGACGAAAAGACCAACAACTCTGTCGAAGGAATAGTCATCTGGATCTCTGAAACAGCTGAATTCACACCCAAGACGATCCAGACCAAAGAAGAAAGAGTGAACCTCGTTTATGCTACGAAGGTGAGGGTAAAGAACGACGGAACGCTGAAGATCGGGATGCCGGGCGAGATCCGGTTCATGCCTTCAAAGTGACATTGTATTAACCAAAACCATACATTATGAGAAAGATCGGAACATTCACATTTGCATTGTTTGCGCTTTTCGCGCTGCTGGGAGGTAAAACATTCGCCCAGAAACATAAGGCTGGCGATATCGCCGGGATCTGGTATAACGAAGAAAAAACCAGCAAAGTCCAGATTTACCAGGAAGGAAATAAATTCTTTGCCAAGATCGTATGGCTGAAAGAACCGAACGACAAGGTCACAGGCAAACCCCGGGTGGATGATCTGAACCCAGATGTGAAACTGCAAAAGACTCCGTTGCTGGGACTCGTCATCCTGAAAGATTTTGTTTTCGATGGAACGGATGAATGGAGCAGCGGTACCATCTATGACCCGAAAAACGGGAAAACATACAGTAGCAAGATCCATTTCGGCGACTCTCCCAACCTGTTGAAGATCCGTGGATATGTCGGCATCTCGTTGCTGGGAAGAAACACCTACTGGACCAAAACGATCCTGCAGCCGGCAAGTGGAAAATAGTAAATGGCGAAATGGTGAAATAACGAACAGCGAATAGCGAACAGCGAACAGCGAATGGCGAAAGCATGAATAATCCTTCTATCATCGTCAGGAATATCAGCCGGAGTTATGGTTCCGTGAAAGCGCTCGACGACATTTCGTTTGAGGTGCCGAAGGGAGAACTGTTTGGTTTCATAGGGCCGGATGGCGCAGGGAAAACCACCCTTTTCCGTATTCTCGCAACCCTTGTTCTGCCAGATAAGGGAACGGCTTCTGTGGAAGGATTCGATGTGATAAAAGACTTTAAGAAAATCCGGAAGATATTGGGTTATATGCCGGGACGGTTTTCCCTTTACATGGATCTAAGCGTGGAGGAGAACTTATCTTTTTATGCAACGATCTTCGGAACAACGATCAAAGAGAATTATGACCTGATCAAAGATATCTATCGTCAGATTGAACCGTTCAAGACCCGGAAGGCCGGGAAGCTGTCGGGGGGAATGAAGCAGAAACTTGCGCTCTGCTGTGCCCTGATCCATAAACCGGCCGTTATTTTTCTGGATGAACCCACCACGGGGGTGGATGCCGTTTCACGCATGGAATTCTGGGAAATGCTCCGCAGGCTGAAGGAAAGCAACATCACCATCATGGTGTCCACACCATACATGGATGAAGCCAGTCTATGCGACCGCGTGGCGCTCATCCAGAACGGGAAGATCATGAAAATCAGCCGGCCGGAGGAAATTATTGCCGACTACCGATATCAAATCTGGGCCGTGCGGTCAGGTAGGTTTTTTGAATTACTGTCGGATCTCCATGCATACCCTGGTGTACATAGTGTGCATGCATTCGGACAAGCTGCACACATGGCTTTCGATAAGTCTACCCTGTCGATGGATGATCTTCGCAAATATCTTTTCCACACCGGACATGCGGATGTCTTGATAGAAGAGATCAGGCCGACGATTGAGGATTGCTTTATGGAACTGATGACCACTAAATAGAGAAATAGCGAAAAACGAATAGCAAATGGCCAACAGCGAAAACATCATAACTGTCAAAGATCTCGTAAAGAAGTTCGGACATTTCGTCGCAAATGATCATTTGAATTTTGAAGTCAGAAAAGGCGAGATCTTCGGTTTTCTTGGGGCGAACGGAGCGGGAAAAACTACCGCGATCCGCATCCTGTGCGGGTTGTCATATCCCACATCCGGGGAGGTGAAGGTGGGTGGATATGATATTTACAGCCAACGCAATCAGATCAAACGGAACATCGGCTATATGAGCCAGAAATTTTCGTTATACGACGACCTCACCGTTTATGAGAATATTCGCTTTTATGCCGGGATCTATGGACTTGGCAGAAAAGAGATCACCACAAAGGCTGCGATGCTGATTAAACGGCTCGATCTGGAAGCTGCACGGGACAAGCTGATCCGGGATATCCCTCAGGGCTGGAAGCAAAAACTGGCGTTCTCCGTGGCCATTATCCATGATCCCAAGATCGTTTTCCTGGATGAACCTACCGGGGGTGTTGACCCCATCACGCGCCGGCAGTTCTGGAACCTGATCTACGAGGCAGCAAGGGATGGCATCACGGTATTTGTCACGACTCACTATATGGATGAAGCGGAATACTGCGACCGCGTTACAATTATGGTCGACGGGAAGATCGCCGCGCTGGATACTCCTTCGGCATTAAAGAAAACATACGATGCAGCCAATATGAATGGCGTATTTCTGAAACTTGCAAGATCCAAACCGGTAGCCTGAAACGGAATGAAAATGATGAAATTTCTCGAAAAGATAAAACCAGGAGTAAAGAAAAGAACCCTCCTGCTGATTGCAGGGTGTGCATGGAGCATCGCCGGCGGGATCCTGATCTACCGTTCTCTGAGCTACCTCATAAGCGTGAATCATCACCTGGCGATGGAGATCGGGACCGGCATCGTTTTCGGCAGCTTATTCTACCTTCTTCTCTTTGCACGGATCTCCAAAAAACACATCACAAGAATAAACCTTATAGAAATCGACAATCCCTGTTTCTTTTCCTTCTTCAACTTCCGGAGTTACCTGCTCATGGCTATCATGATCAGCGGTGGAATTATGCTTCGGTTATCCGGACTGGTTAATCCGGAGATCATTTATACCTTTTTCCTCTGCATGGGAATTCCATTGCTGGTTTCGGCCTGGCGGTTTTTCTATAGCTATGTAAAAAACAAGAAAAGCCTATGAAGCGCTTCACCGGGTTTGTCATCAAGGAGTTTTATCATATCTTCAGGGATTACCGTACCCTGCTGATCCTCTTTGGCATCCCCGCCGTGCAGTTGCTGTTGTTCGGATACGTGATCACCAACGAGATCAAAGATGCCAGGATCGCCATCTATGATGCTTCGAAAGATGAAGTGACCCGGAAGATCTCCGAGAAGATCCTCTCTTCCGGATATTTTATCCTGGAAAAAAATCTTAATAATTATTCCCAGATCGGCCCGATCTTCAGGGAAGGGAAGACCAAGCTGGTCATCGTTTTCGGTAGTAAATTCGCAGAAAAGCTGCAGCAGGAAGGAAAAGCCGAACTCCAGATCCTCGGCGATGCTTCCGACCCTAATACCGCCAATATCCTGGTTAACTATGCTACCGGCATCATCAACAATTATCTTATCTCCATCAATATTGAACAAATGCCGATGCGCATCATTCCTGAAGTGCGCATGCAATACAACCCAGAACTAAAAGGCGTATTCATGTTCGTTCCCGGCATCATGGCTATGCTGTTGATGCTGATTTCTGCGCTGATGACCTCCCTCTCCATCACCCGTGAAAAAGAACTCGGAACCATGGAGTTGCTGCTGGTTTCGCCGTTGCGCCCGATCCAGATCATCATCGGGAAAGTAATACCTTACGTGGTGCTGGCATTCATCGATTCCTGCGTCATCCTGGCGATGGGCAATTTCGTCTTTGGCGTGCCCGTTCAGGGCAATATAATCCTTCTCCTGGCAGAATGCCTGCTCTACATCACCATGGCGCTGTCGCTTGGAATCCTCATCTCGAGCATCACCAGCAGCCAGCAAGTTGCCATGACAATATCGCTGATGGCGCTAATGCTGCCGACCATCCTTCTTTCCGGGTTCATATTCCCGGTGGAAAACATGCCTGTCATCCTTCAGGGACTATGTTATATCATGCCGCCGAAGTATTTCATCACCATCATCAAGGACATCATGCTGAAAGGTAATGGTTTTATTTACGTCTGGAAAGAAACCGTCATCCTGGCATTGTTTACCGTGACATTTATGATGATGAGTATTAAGAAATTCAAAATCCGTTTAGCTTAAGGCAATATGAATACGATCCTTTTCATCATCCAGAAAGAATTTATCCAGGTATTCCGCAACCGGATGATGTTGCCGATCATTTTCGTGGTGCCATTTGTCCAGCTGCTCATCCTTGTGCATGCCGCAACATTCGAGATGAAGAACATCAAGGTTTCGGTCATCGACCTGGATATGTCATCCTCCTCAAGGAAAATGGTCAGCAAATTTCAGGGAAGCCCGTTTTTCATCATTAAAAACACCTCCTTTTCCGATAAGGAAGCTCAGCAGGAGATGAAAAAGGGAAATGTCGATATGATCCTGCATATCCCCTATGGATTTGAACGGAAGCTGGTAAAGGAAAACAGTGCCAAGGTGCAGGTCGTCATCAATGCCATCAACGGCGCGAGCGCCGGACTTATCAGCGCTTATTCCATGATGATCATCCTCGATTTCAACCGGGAGCTCCTGGTCGATTTTCTGAGTCCTGCCATGTTGTCCTCAACGCACAACATCAATATCACTTCCAGTTATTGGTACAACCCGAAGTTGAACTACAAAACTTATATGGTTCCCGGTATTCTTTGTTTGCTTGTTACGATCATTGCATTTCTTTTATCGGGGATGAACATTGTAAGGGAAAAAGAGATCGGCACCATCGAACAGATCAACGTGACCCCGATCCGCAAAGTGCAGTTCATTGCCGGGAAATTGCTGCCTTTCTGGATCATCGCCTTGTTTGAACTTGCATTCGGCCTTTTTATCGGGAAGCTGCTTTTCAGCATTCCCATTATCGGCAGCCTTTGGTTGATATTTCTTTCGGCAGCTGTTTATATATTTGTAATTTTGGGATTTGGGTTACTGATCTCTACGATGACGAATACCCAGCAGCAGTCGATGCTGGTTTCCTTTTTTTTCATGGTGATCTTTATCCTGATGAGTGGCCTTTTCACATCGATCGAAAGCATGCCGGTCTGGGCGCAGAATCTCGACAAGATCAACCCCATCGCCTATTTTATCCGCATCATGCGAATGGTGATGCTGAAAGGGTCGAATTTTTATGATATCAGGGAATCTTTTTATTCCCTGGTTGTTTATGCGCTGGCCATCATAAGTTTCGCCGTGTGGCGCTACAGAAAAGTTACCTGAGACAGATGCAACGCTGGAAAAACATCCGTATCCGAAAACGCCACAGGTGGCTCCTTCTTCCCCTCCTGGTTATCGTTATCGGACTGGCGGTTGCACGGCAGTTTTATAACATGAAGGATGAAGATCCTGCAAAGGATGCTTTCCTGAAGATCCGGGAAAGAGGTTACATGGTTGCACTCACCGACAAGAATTCGTTGGATTATTTCATCTATCGCGGTGAGCCCATGGGATTCCAGCTAAGTCTTCTCCGTTCTTTTGCCGAATACCTGAATGTCCCATTGAAGATTATTGCCACGAATGATATTTCCAGGCTCTATTATTATTTAGATATGAATGTTGGCGATGTCATCGCCTGCAACCTGCCGGTAACGGGAGAAGGAAAGCGGATGGTCCATTTTTCGGAAACCCTGCTGGAAACGCGACTGGTGCTAGTGCAGCGCAAACCCACTGCGAACAAAAAAACCGGGGTAGTCAAAATGATCAAGTCGCCTTCCGATTTTTCGGGCGATACTCTTTACCTTCAGCGTAATCTTTTTGAAAAGCCGCTGCTGGCGCGTTTCCTTCGCAGGGCAGGACGAAACCTGACTGTGATCGAAGAAACTCAAAAAAATGCTGAGCAACTCATTGGCATGGTGGCGGAGGGAAAGATCGACTATACCATATGCGAAGAGAATGTGGCTATGATGGTAAAGCGAGCCTACCCTAACCTTGATGCCGAATATTCCATTTCCGGTTTCCATGACTACGGCTGGGCAGTGGTTCATTCTTCCGATACCCTGCTGATGAAGATCAACGAATGGATCACAGATATAAAAAAGACGAAGGAATTAAAGCAGACCTACCTCACTTATTTCGACAACCCCCGTGTTCCTAACTATTTCCGGAATGATTTCTTTTCTGTAAAAGGCAACAAGTTATCTCCTTTCGATGATGTGATCCGGAAACTTAGTAAAAATATTTCCTGGGACTGGCGCCTGCTTGCCTCC